>WBZL01000008.1_pt1 | contig 258253 bp, 239 predicted proteins | sample 5204291 | NCBI WGS metagenome assembly WBZL01 (sample SAMN12344345, study PRJNA552823) | activated sludge metagenome | biome: Activated sludge suspended growth; feature: Nitrification reactor; material: Wastewater; isolation source: activated sludge from nitrification reactor of wastewater...
AGGTCGTAATCCAGTTGCTTGACGTCGATGCGGCGCATGGGCGCAATTGTCCGCAGCGCCGCTGCCAAACTCACCTCGGGCTCACCCGCAGGGTGAAGCCCTATCGAGGTGAGGTCACGGATTCAGGAACTGGTCAACATACTCGCTCGAGTAGGGGACGTATTGAGTTCGCCAGATCGGCGACTGCCCACGCGCGTAGACAAAGATGGAGTCGTCGATGATGTTGAAACCCACCGTGCCGCTTCTTGAACCGGTGCGCTTCCAGATCACTTGGTTGACGAAGTTCTTCGCACCAAACACTTCATCGAGAGCCAATCGAAGAAAGCCATTTACCCGCCAATCGCAGTGCACGTAAATCGACCCATCCTCCGCCAGCAAATCCCGCATCAGGATCAGCCGCTCGTAGATCATCGCGATGAACGAGTCCGCCCCACGCCCCCAGGTATCGCGATACGCGATCTGCTCGAGTAGGTTCGGCTCCTTGTGGAAGGTCTCGCCGCCGATCTCGATGTCCATGCTGAAGTCGGCGCCGACGTCGAAGGGCGGGTCGATGTAGATCAGCTTCAGCCCGCCGGCCTCCTCGATTTGCTCGCGCAAGGCGCCGCTCTTCAGCGACGATAGGATCAGCTTGTTGTCGCCCCAGATCAGCTTGTTGGTCCAGCCGCGCAGCTGGCGGCCGCGCGGGTCGAACAGTTCCTCCTGGCGTTTCGTCTCGCTGCGCGGCTCGTCGATGTGCTCGAGCGTCTGAAACGGCAGCACGGTGGTGCAGACGTCGCGCGTCTTGCCGTTCCACACCAGCTCGACCTCGCGCTTGTCCTCGAACAGGATGAAGCGGTACTTCTCGGGCAGCGGCTTGCCCTGCTGGATCAGCGCGATCAGGTCGCGCTTCTCCGCGTCGCTGAGGTCGTAGGCTTCTTTCGCGGGGCGGCTCATCTGGCGCGGCAGTTCAAGCTATTCGGGCGGGAACCAGTTCTCGACGAGCAAGCCGTCGATGCGATCGAAGTGGCGCACATTGCGTGTGACGACGACCTTGCCGTGTACCAGGGCCGTAGCGGCGATGAACAGGTCCGCCCAGTCGAGCATGCGGCCGCTGCGCCGCAGACTGGCCATCAATTCGGCCGTGCAGACACTGACGGCGGCGTCGATGGGCAACCAAGTGAACCGGGGCACGACATCGTCCAGGATGCGCTGCCACATCGGGTTCTCGGGCGGCAGCAGCGCAGCGCCGTAACGCAACTCGTAGCGCGTCATCTCCGACGCGAAGCGCAGCGCCGGGTCGCAGGCCATCAGCTTTGCCACCACGGCCGCATTCGGGCGGCGGTTGGTGATCTCGCTCAGGACGTTGGTGTCGAAGACGTACACGCTCAGCCCTTGTTCGGGGCCGGCGCCGGGCTTCCCGGCTCGTCTTCTTCGTCGCCGAAGTCGATGCCCTCGAAGGGGTTGCGCGGCCGCCAGGCCGCGCGCTCCGCGCGGATGGATTCGAGGATCTCGGCGAAGTTGTCGTCTTCGGGAATGTCGGGGTTGATGTAGCTGCCGTCGGGCTGCTTCTGCAGCTTGGCCTCGAAGGCCTTCCACTCGCTGCTGCGCGACTTGCCGGCGCCCTTGGCCAGGGCCAGTGCGGCCAGCTTTTCGGCCAAGGCCTCGGCCACCAAGTCGCGCAACGGCCGGCCTTGGTCGGCCGCGGCGGCCTTGGCCTTGCGCAGCAGCGGGTCGGGCAGATCGAAGGTGGTCTTCATGTCGGCAGTATTTACGGTTCGGTGGCCCGCGTCAAGGATTGCCCTGGTACTCGCGGAAGCTGCTCAGCAAGCCGGCGAAGCTCTGTGGTTTGTGCTGCTCGAAGCCTTGCTGGTCGACGAAGACGAAGCCGTAGCGCGGCCCGCCGTCGGCTTGGCTGGCGGCGCTGGCATCGGCGCACCATTGCTTCAGGCGTGCCATCTTCTGCGGCAGGTCCAGTTCCTCGCGGCCCTTGGTCTCGACGATCCACACGCCGCCGGCCGTGTCGCGCACGATGAAGTCCGGCGTGTAGGTAGACAGCTCGCCGTTGGCGCGCACGTAGTCGATGCGAAAGCCCACCGCGAGGTAGTTCTTGGCGTGGGCCTGCACGTCAGGGGCGGCTTCCAGGAAGGCGGCGAACGCGAGCTCCAGGCCGCCCGCGTTGGCCTCGCCGACCATGCGGTTGAAGACCGATTTGCGCGTCACCATGAAGCCGCGCGGCTGGGTGCGGAACGGCCGTGTGTCGCGCAGGCGGATGCGGTCTTCGATGTGCGTGGCGCCGCTGTCGCGCACCGTGAGCGCGTTGATGCCGGCCTTGAAGTGGTCGAACAGCAGCTTGCCGGCCTCGGGCTCGGACAGGTTGCGCAGCACCACCGGGTCTTGCAGTTCCACCGGCGAGGGCTCGAACAGCTGTTCGCGCACGAAGGCCTTGACCTTGGGATACAGCAGCTCGTAGCCGCCGACGAGGCGCAGCTCTTTCAGCAGCTGGCGCGCGAAGAAGGCGACCACCGAGCGGTAGTCGGCCGCTCCGCTGCCGTCGAGTTCGATGGTGTGGTGCTGCTCGCCGTCGAGCATGGTCTTGAAGACGATCTCGCGCGTCTCTTCGGGCGTGAAGGGCTTCAGCGGCAGGCGCGCATTGCCGAAGGCGGCCGGGTCGAGCGCGGCCAGGTCCTTGAACTCGCGGTGGAAGCGCCGTGCGAGCTTCGGCAACGCGATGTCGAGCGCCGCGAGGTCCTTGGCCGGGTTGCCGCTGTCGACCTCGACGATCAGCGAGTCGTCGCGCTGGGCGCCGCCGGCATTGCCCATCGGCTTGTGCTCGAAGCTCACGCCTTCGCTTTGGATCGATTCGACGAAGTCCATGAAGGCCGGCGTGCCCATCACCGACACCGTCTCGGCCTGGCCAGACCCGAAGTACATGCGGCGCAGCCCGCGGCCCAGCGTCTGCTCGGGCAGGATGTTGCTTTGCGCGGCATAGGCGCGCAGGCCGACGATGGTGGTGACGTTGCGCACGTCCCAGCCTTCTTTGAGCATCAGCACCGAGACGATGGCCTTGTAGGGCGAGCCCCAGGTGTCGATCTGGTTCGACTGCTTGCGCAGGCGTTCGAGCTCTTCCTGGTTCTTGCCCGATGCGGCCTCGGAGATCTCGCCGTTGTTCTTGGTGTGGATCACCAGCACCGCGCCGGCCAGCTCGGGCGCGATGCGTTCCAGGTGCGCGCCGACCTCGTCGCAGTTGCGCGTGTCGTCGACCATCACGAACAGCACCGCCTTCTTGCCCAGGCGCTCGTGCTCGGCATGGCTCTTGCGCCACTCTTCGACGCCGAGCTGCAGGTAGTCGGCGTACTTCTCGCAGAAGATCGCACTCTTGGCCTCGTGCAGCCGCGCACGGCTGGCCTTGTCGGGCAGCACCGGGTGCTTGACCACGTTCTGGTGGATCGCCTCGACCAGCGGGTAGTCGCTGACCGTCTGCACGAAGATCGCGCCGTTGTTGCGGCGCGGCGTGGCCGTCACGTCGAGCTGCAGCGCCAGGCGCGAGTCCTTCTGCAGCATGCGGTGGTGGATGTCCTGGATGCTCTTGAACCACGCCAGCCGCGCATCGTGGATGTCGTGTGCCTCGTCGTTGAAGACGGCCAGTTCCTCGACCTCGCGCACGATCTCGCCGAGATCGGTGCGGCTGTCGGTGGTCTTGCCCACCGGCTTGGGGCCGAACGGCGCCAGGAAGTAGTCGCGCAGGTCGTCGTCGTCGAGCGACGGCTCGGGCACGTCGGCGAGGAACACGCGGTGGATGTTGGTGAGGAACAGGTTGCCGGTCGGCCGCACCACGCGCACGTCGTCCTGGATGTGCAGCGTGAGCTGGAAGTCGTCGCGCCAGTCGCGGCCGATGGGGTCGCCATGGCCGTTGTCCGGCAGCACCGGGTCGGCGAAGAAGATGCGCAGGCCGTCGAAGTCGGCGCGCAGCCGGTCGAGCACGATGATGTTCGGCGCGATCAGCAGGAAGTTGCGCGCCAGCGTTGATGCGGGCTCGTACAGCTTGTGGAAGTAGCTCCACGCGATCAGCAGCGACAGCACCTTGGTCTTGCCGGCGCCGGTGGCCATCTTGACCACGTAGCGCGGCCAGGCTTCGTCGAACATGCTGGCGCTGACGGCACCCGAGGCGTCGAAGCGCAGCAGGTCGAACTTGTCGCGCACGCGGCGAACGTCGTGCAGCCAGATCACCGACTCGACCGCCTCGCGTTGCGCGAAGTAGTAGCGGAAGGCCGACAGCGTGCGGTCGGCGCCTTCGATCGCGTGCTCGGTTTCGAACCACCAGCGCAGCAGGGCGCGCGACGTGGGCGAGGCGCCCGCGTAGCCGGCGGCGCGCCATGCGGCCACCTCTTGGCGGATGTGGGCCACCAGCGGCGGCAGCAGCTTGTCGTAGGCGCGTTCGCGCAGCGCCTCGTCGGCCGGAAACCAGCGCTGCTCGGGCGGCAGGATCTCGTAGGGCGAGGTCGGCAGGTCGGGGTGCAGTGCCATGGTCAGACTGTAGCCGCGGGCCACTTGGGCGCGACGGGCGCGACGCGCGCGTCAGGCGCCGGCGCGCAGCACGTTCAATCCCGCAACCCGCCGCAAGGCCGCATCGCCCGTCGGCATGACATGCGCCTCGCCCAACTGCAGGCAGCTCGCGGCCTGCAGCGCATCCGGCGTGCGCCGCCCGTGGCGCAAGCCTTGCTCGATCGCCGCCATGCCGCGGCGCTCGAGCTGCGCCGCCGTCACGAGGTTGTCCATGTCTTTCGCCGGTCGGTACTCTTGGTTGACTGGGTGGTACCAAAGTCAGTACCTTGACGCGCACGGTCAAGCCGGGTGCGCCAACGGCTTGCCCAGCGTACGCAGCAGTTCGCGCATGAACTGCGCGCGGTCCTTCGGGTCGGACAGCTCGCGCTCGACGCGCAGCTTGTCGTTGCCCGCCAGTTTGATGTGCCGGTTCTTTTGCACCAGCGAGATGATCGCCATCGGGTCCACCGGTGGGTTGGGGCGGAAGCTGAGGTTCATCAGCTTCGGCCCGGCGTCGATCTTGGCCACGCCGTAGGGCCTGGCCAGCACGCGCAGCCGGTGCGTGTCGAACAGGGTCTGCCCCTGAGGCGGCAGCTTGCCGAAGCGGTCGGTGATCTCTTCGAGCAGCGCGTCGATGGCTTCAGCCTTCTCGGCGGTGGCCAGCCGCTTGTACAGGTTCAGCCGCGTGTGCACGTCGCCGCAGTAGGCGTCGGGCAGCAGGGCGGGGGCGTGCAGGTTGATCTCGGTCGTGGCGCCGAAGGGGCTCATCAGGTCGGGCTCGCGCCCGGCCTTGAGCGCGCTCACCGCCTCGGCCAGCATGTCGTTGTAGAGCTGGAAGCCGACCTCCATCATGTTGCCGCTCTGGCTCTCGCCCAGCACCTCGCCGGCGCCGCGGATCTCCAGGTCGTGCATCGCGAGATAAAAGCCCGAGCCGAGTTCTTCCATTGCCTGGATCGCGTCGAGCCGCATCGCGGCCTGCTTGGTCAGGCTTTGCAGGTCAGGCACCAGCAGGTAGGCGTAGGCCTGGTGGTGGCTGCGCCCGACGCGCCCGCGCAGCTGGTGCAGCTGAGCCAGCCCGAACTTGTCGGCGCGGGTGATGACGATGGTGTTGGCGCTGGGCACGTCGATGCCGGTTTCGATGATGGTCGAGCACAGCAGCAGGTTGTGGCGCTGGGCGACGAAGTCGCGCATCACGCTTTCCAGCTCGCGCTCGGGCAGCTGGCCGTGCGCGACCGCGATGCGCGCTTCGGGCAGCAGCTCGGCGAGCTGGTTGCGCCGGTTCTGGATTGTCTCGACCTCGTTGTGCAGGAAGTAGACCTGGCCGCCGCGCTTCAACTCGCGCAGCACCGCCTCGCGGATCACGCTCGAGCCTTCGGAGCGCACGAAGGTCTTGATCGCCAGCCGGCGCTGCGGCGCGGTGGCGATCACGCTCAGGTCGCGCAGGCCTTCCAGTGCCATGCCCAGCGTGCGCGGGATCGGCGTCGCGGTCAGCGTCAGCACGTCGACCTCGGCGCGCAGCGCCTTCATCTGCTCCTTGTGGCGCACACCGAAGCGGTGCTCCTCGTCGATGATCAGCAGGCCCAGGCGCTTGAACTTCACCGTCTGGCTCAAGAGCTTGTGCGTGCCGACGACGATGTCGACCGTGCCGTCCTCGATGCCCTGCATCGCCAGTGCCACCTCCTTGGCCGAGCGGAAGCGCGACATCTCCGCCACCTTCACCGGCCACTTGCCGAAGCGGTCGACCAGCGTCTGGTAGTGCTGCTCGGCCAGCAGCGTGGTCGGCGCCAGGATCGCCACCTGCTTGCCGCCGTGCACCGCGACGAAGGCGGCGCGCAGCGCGACCTCGGTCTTGCCGAAGCCGACATCGCCGCACACCAGCCGGTCCATCGGCTTCGGGCTGATCAGGTCCTGCACCACGGCGTGGATCGCGGCGCGCTGGTCGGCGGTTTCCTCGAAGCCGAAGCTGGCGGCGAAGGCTTCGTAGTCGTGGGGGCTGAAGCGGTGCGCGAAGCCCTCGCGCGCGGCGCGGCGGGCGTACAGGTTCAGCAACTCCGCCGCGGTGTCGCGCACCTGCTCGGCGGCCTTGCGCCGCGCCTTGTCCCACTGGCCGCTGCCAAGTTTGTGCAGTGGTGCTTCGTCGGCGCTGACGCCGGTGTAGCGGCTGATCAGGTGCAGCTGGCTCACCGGCACGTACAGCAGCGCCTTGTCGGCGTACTCCAGGTGTAAGAACTCGCCGGGGCCGCCGTCCAGGTCGATGGTGATCAGCCCCTGGTAGCGGCCGATGCCGTGGTTGGCGTGCACCACCGGGTCGCCGACCTTCAGCTCCGACAGGTCCTTGATCAGCGCGTCGACGTTGCTGGTCTGCTCCTGCTTGCGGCGGCGCCGCGCTTCGCGCGTGGTGGCGAAGAGCTCGGTCTCGGTGATGAACTGGATCGAGACCGCGGCATCGGGTTCGTGCCAGTGAAAGCCGGCGGCCAGCGGTGCCGCGGTGATCGCGACCTTCTCGTCGCCGGTCTGGAATTCGGCCAGCGAGGCGACGCTGGGCACGTCGATGCGGTGGTCGCGCAGCAGTTCGAGCAGGCTTTCGCGCCGGCCCTCGCTTTCGGCCAGCAGCAGCACGCGGTGCGGCGTGGCCTGCAGGTGCTTTTCCAGCGCCGCCAGCGGCTCGGTGGCGCCGCGCGCGACGCTGACGTCGGGCAGCGGCCGCGCCCAGTCCAGCTCGCCGCTGCCGCGCAGCGTCAGCGTCGCGTGCTCGGCGGTGCGGGTGAAGAAGTCCTCGACGCGCAGGAACAGCTCCTGCGGCGGCAGGATCGGCCGCTCGGGGTCGTGCTGCAGGAAGCGGTGGCGCTCGCGCGTGTCGGTCCAGAACTGCTGCAGCGCCTGGTCGATCTCGCCGTGCAGCACCAGCGCGGCGTCGGGGCCTGCGTAGTCGAAGATCGTCGCCGTGGTCTCGAAGAACAGCGGCAGGTAGTACTCGATGCCGGCGGTGGCGATGCCGGCGCCGATGTCTTTGTAGATGCGGTGGCGGCTGGAATCACCTTCGATGCGCTCACGCCAGCGCGCGCGAAAGGCGTTGCGCGCGGCCTCGTCCATCGGGAACTCGCGCCCCGGCAGCAGCCGCACCTCGGGCACCGGGTACAGGCTGCGCTGGGTGTCGGGGTCGAAGGCGCGGATCGAATCGACCTCGTCGCCGAACAGGTCGACGCGGTAGGGCACCGGCGAGCCCATCGGGTAGAGGTCGATCAACCCGCCGCGCACCGCGTATTCGCCGGGCGAGACCACCTGGCTGACGTGCTGGTAGCCGGCCAGCGTCAGCTGGCCCTTCAGCGCGGCTTCGTCCAGCCGCATCTTCTGCTTGAAGTGGAAGGTGTAGCCGGCGACGAACGATGGCGGCGCGAGGCGCGCCAGCGCGGTGCTGGCCGGCAGCAGCAGCACGTCCAGATCACCGGAGCGCACGCGCCATAGCGTGGCCAGCCGCTCGGAGATCAAATCCTGGTGCGGCGAGAAGCTGTCATAGGGCAGCGTCTCCCAGTCGGGGAACAGCGCGACGCGCAGCCCGGGCGCGAAGAACGGCAGCTCGTCGGCCAGCCGCTGCGCGTCGGCGGCGTCGGCGGTGACGACGCCCAGCAGCTGGCCTGCGGCCTTGCGCGCGAGGGCGTGGTGGGCCAGCAGCAGCGCGTCGGCCGAGCCGGGCGGGCGCGGCAGCTGATAACGCTTGCCGCGGGCGATGGCGGGAATCTGCATGGTGCGCGTCGCAAACACAAAAAGCCCGGCAACGGCGGTTGCGGGGCGTTGCGGCATTGTAGGCAGCGGGTTGGTTTGGGCAGTGGCGGGGCAGTGCTGTCAACAAGGCCAGCAAGGGCGCTTGCGCAGCCGCCGTGATGCACCTACACTTGTACAACTTCATGTCCTGGTTTGTGGCCATGCCTACCGCCAACATCCACGAAGTGCGCGAGAACCTTGCCGAGTACCTGGCGGCGGCCGAGCGCGGCGAGGAGGTGCTGATCTGCCGGCGCAACCAGCCGGTGGCGCGCCTTGTGGCGCTGGCGCCGGCCACGCCGCGGCGGCGCCGGCCGATCGGGCTGGCGGCCGACGCCGGCCAGGCCCTGCCCGAGGCCTTCTGGGAGCCGCTGCCCGACGAGCTGGGCGCGGCGCTGGCCGGGCAGATCGAGTCGGACACCGACGCGCTGCGCTGAACCGTCGTGACGTCGTGAAGCTGCTGCTCGACACCTGCACCTTCCTGTGGGCGGTGCGCGGCGACGCCCGGCTCAGCAGCGCCGCCGCGGCGCTGTTTCGCGACCCGGCGAACGAGGTCTACCTGTCGTCGGTGTCGGCCTGGGAGATCGCGGTCAAGCACCGGCTGGGCAAGCTGCCGCTGGCCGACCCGCCCGCGGCCTACGTGCCGCGCGAGCGCGAACGCCACGGCATCGACGCGCTGGCGCTGGACGAGGCCGCGACGCTGATGCTCGACAAGCTGCCTGCCGTGCACACCGACCCCTTTGACCGGCTGCTGGTGTGCCAGGCGATCCGCCATGGCCTGACGCTGCTGACGCCCGATCCGTCGATCCACCGCTACCCGGTGCCGGCGCAATGGTGAACGCGGCGCGTCTGTATGCGTTGGTGCCCTGTGCCGGCGTCGGCGAGCGCGCCGGGCTGGGCGCACCGAAGCAGTACGCGCAGATCGCCGGGCGCTCGCTGGTGGCGCACACGCTGATGGCGCTGCGGCAGGTGGCGCGACTGCAGGCCACGCTGGTGGTGCTGGCGCCGGGTGATGCGCAGTTCGCGCTTCGGGCCGGGCCGCCAGTTGCCGAGCACGACTGGGCCGCGAACTGCGGTGGCGCCACGCGTGCCGAGACCGTCACCAACGGGCTGACCGAGCTGCAGCGGCGCGGCGCGCGTGATGACGACTGGGTGCTGGTGCACGACGCCGCGCGCTGCCTGCTGCGCCCGGCCTGGGTCGACCGGCTGATCGATGCCTGCCTTGGCGACGACGTCGGCGGCCTGCTCGCGCTGCCGCTGGCCGATACGCTGAAGCGCGCCGAGGCCGGCCGCGCGCAGTGCACGCTGCCGCGCAGCGACAAGTGGGCGGCGCAGACGCCGCAGATGTTTCGCATCGGGCTGCTGCAGCGCGCGCTGCAGCACGCAGGGGCCGAGGTCACCGACGAAGCCAGCGCGGTCGAGGCGCTGGGGCTGCAGCCGCTGCTCGTGCCGGGCGAACTGGAGAACTTCAAGATCACCTGGCCGGCCGACCTGGAGCTGGCCGCGCGGCTGTTGAGCGCCCGGGAGAACACCAGATGAAACTGCGGCAATTGGGTGGGGCGCAGCCATGAGGCTGCGGCAATGGTGTGGAGCGCAGCCATGAAGCTGCGCGTGGGCGAGGGCTGGGACACGCACGCGCTGGTGGCCGGGCGGCCGCTGGTGCTGGGCGGCGTGCGCATCGAGCACAGTCACGGGCTGCTCGGCCATTCGGACGCCGACGCGCTGCTGCACGCGATCACCGATGCGCTGCTCGGCGCGGCCGGGCTGGGTGACATCGGCCGCCACTTCCCCGACACCGACGCCGCGTTCAAGGGCGCCGACTCGCACACCTTGCTGGCCGAGGCCGCGCGGCGCGTGCGTGCCGCCGGCTGGGCCATCGTCAACGTCGACAGCACCATCGTGGCGCAGGCGCCGAAGATGGCGCCGCACATCGCGGCGATGCGCGCGCGCATCGCCAAGGCGCTGGACATCGATGCGGCCGATGTCAACGTCAAGGCCAAGACGGCCGAGCGCATGGGCCCGGTGGGCGAGGGCCGCGCGATCGAGGCGCGTGCGGTGTGCCTGCTGCAGCGCGCGTAGCGCGGCCGCTACGGCGACGGCGCCAGCCGCAGCCGCAGCCGCGCGACGAGCCCGCCGTCGTTGGCGTTGTTCAGCTGCAGCGAGCCGCCCATGCGCTGCAGTGACTTCTCCACGATCGCCAGCCCCAGCCCGGCGCCGGTGGCCGCGGTGCGTGCGGCGTCGCCGCGGTAGAACGGCGTGGTCAGTTCGCCGAGCTTTTCGGCGGCGACACCGGCGCCGTGGTCGCGCACGCTGACGACCACCCAGTGCCCGCTGCGCTCATGGCTGATCTCGACATCGGCCACGCCGCTGTTGCTGCCGCGGCCATAGCGGCGCGCGTTCTCGAACAGGTTGGCGAACACGCGCCCCAGTTCGGTGTCGTCGGCCATCACCGCCAGCCCGGCGGGCAGGTTCGACGCGATGCGGATGTCGCTCGGGTCGCGCAGCGGCAGCGCCTCGCGCTCGATCAGCGGCACCAGCGGCACCGGGCGCAGCTGGGTGTCGCCAGGGCGCGCGTAGTCCATGAACTTGTCGATGATCGCGTCGAGCTGCTCGATGTCCAGCGCCATGTTGCGCTTGGCCTCCTCGTTGCCCACGCTCATCTCGGTTTCCAGCCGCAGCCGCGCCAGCGGCGTGCGCAGGTCGTGGCTGATGCCGGCCAGCATCACCGCGCGGTCTTCCTCGACCTTGGCCAGCTCGCGCGCCATGCGGTTGAAGCCGCGGTTGACCTCGCGGATCTCGCTGGTCAGCGTGTTCTCGTCCAGCCGCGAATCGAGGTCGCCCTCACGGATGCGGCTGGCCGCGAACGACAGCTCGCGCAGCGGCCGGTTGATCAGCCGGGCGATCACCACCGAGCCCACCAGCGTGGCCAGCAGGGCAATGCCCATCCACACGAACCAGGTGCTGCCGGTCAGCGGCGCGGCGTGCCCGGTGTTGGCGTGCAGCCAGTAGCGGTCGTTGTCGATCGAAAACCCGACCCACATGCCCGGCTTGCCGTTGACGCTGCGCGCCACCACCGCATCGGGGCCCAGGCGCGACATCAGCTGGTGCGTGACCTTCTGGCTGAAGCGGTCGGTGGCGTAGCTTTCCCAGGTGTCGCCCGGCTCGCGCGGCAGCACCCGCACCGTGTCGCGCCCGCTCATCGTCTTGACCAGCGCGATGCGGTTGATGGCATCCACCGTGAGCAGCGCGGTGCGCGACAGGTTGACCAACTCTGCGGTCTGCTGCGCCGCCTGCACCGCGCGCGGCTCGAACTCGAGCGCGCGCAGCGTCTGCACCCACGCGACGATGCCTCCGGCCAGCAGCACGGCCAGCAGGAAGAAGGTGCGCCAGAACAGGCTCAATTCGACAGGCTGGCGGGACAAGCGGAAATCACACCGGGCTCGGCGCCGATCGCGTGGTGCCGCGCGCCGCGCGCCGCGTGCCGGGGGTGACGGACCACGGCTCAGCTCTGCGTGCCGTCCGGCACGAACACGTAGCCCACGCCCCAGACGGTCTGGATGTAGCGCGGCTGCGCCGGATCGGGCTCGAGCATCTTGCGCAGGCGCGAGATCTGCACGTCCAGGCTGCGGTCGAAGGGCTCGAACTCGCGCCCGCGGGCCAGCTGCGCCAGCTTGTCGCGCGACAGCGGCTGGCGCGGATGGCGCACCAGCGCCTTGAGCATCGAGAACTCGCCGGTGGTCAGCGAAATCTGCTGGCCCTCCTTGCACAGCCGGCGCAGCGACAGGTCGAACTCGTAGGGGCCGAAGGTCACGGTCTGCGCCTCTTGCGACGGCGCACCCGGCGCTTCAGGCGTGGGGCGGCGGCGCAGCACCGCGTTGATGCGCGCGAGCAGCTCGCGCGGGTTGAAGGGCTTGGGCAGGTAGTCGTCGGCGCCGACTTCCAGGCCGACGATGCGGTCCACGTCCTCGACCTTGGCGGTGAGCATGATGATCGGCGTGGTGTCGCGCGCCGCGCGCAGGCGGCGGCAGATCGACAGGCCGTCCTCGCCGGGCAGCATCAGGTCGAGCACGATCAGATCGACGCTCTCGCGCGTGAGCACGCGGTTCAGCGCCTTGGCGTCCTCGGCGAGCAGGACGTCGAAGCCTTCTTGCGCCAGGTAGCGGCGCAGCAGGTCGCGAATCCGCGCGTCGTCGTCGACGATCACCACGCGATTGGGTCGCGCATTCGATGGCTGCGTCATGGCAGGCTCCAAACTTGTAACAGGCGAATTGTGCAAGGCTTCTGAAGCCCCTTTTCGGTGCTTCTGACCATCTGTTACAGCTCAATTCGCTAAGCTGTCCGGCGCGGCATCGAAAGTTCACGCGGCGGACGTCACGCCGGCGCGTGATCGACGGTGCCGGCCACCGCCGCCATGGAAAGCGCTATGAAACTGCGAGCCCCGATCGCCTCCGTCATTGTTCCCGCCGCCGCGCTGATCGGTCTGGCACTGGCCGGCCCGGCGCTGCACGCGCAGCCGGCACCTGCGGTCGTTGCCAACCAGTTGTCGCTGTCGGCGTCGGCCAGCGTCGACGTGGTCAACGACCTGCTGGTCATCAGCTTTGCCACGCAGCGTGAAGGCCCCGATGCCGCCAGCGTGCAGGCGCAGCTGATGCAGGCGCTGGAAGCCGCGCTGGCCGAGGCGCGCAAGGCGGCGCGGCCGGGGCAGGTGGACATCAGCACCGGCAACTTCTCGGTGCACCCGCGCTACGGCGCCAAGGGCGAACCGACGAAGTGGCAGGGCAGCGTCGAGCTGCGGGCCGAGGGCCGCGACTTCGGCGCGCTGACGCAGCTGGTGGGCCGCATCCACACCCTGAGCGTGTCGCAGGTCAGCCACCGCTTGTCGCGCGAAGCCCAGGACAAGGCCGAGGCCGAGGCCAGCGCGCAGGCGATCGCGCGCTTTCGCCGCCAGGCCGACGCCTATGCCAAGGGCTTCGGCTTCGGCAGGGTGAGCCTGCGTGCGGTCGAGGTCAGCGCCAGCGGTTCGTCGGGGCCGCCGATGCCGCGCTTTCGCGCCGCCGCCGCTGGCGAGATGGCGATGGCCAGCGCGCTGCCGGTGGCCGCGGGCACGTCCGAAGTCAGCGTGGTCGTCAGCGGCTCGGTGCAGATGCTCGAGTAGCGTGTGCAGCGGCGGCGGCTCCGACCCATGACGCAATCGCCCGATCGCGCGCGCGAGTGCCGGCAACGTCCGGCGACGATCCGATCGTCGCAGCCGCGCGCGGCACCACAGGCCATACCGTGAAGACGCACCCGGTGGGTCGCGGCGGGCCGCACCCGACGGATGCGGCGCTGCCGGTGGTGCGCCTGGCCGAGATCGACGAAGCCGCGGCGGCAACCGCCATCGAGCGCGCGCGCGGCTTTGCAGCGCCGCTGCTCGACGGCCAGCAGCTCGACACCGGCGAGGACGCGCTGGCGCATGCCGACGGCGTCGCGCGGATCCTGCAGGGCATCGGCGCGGCGCCGTCGCTGCGCGTCGCACCCTACCTGGTGTATGCGGGGGACTACCTGCAGCGGCCCGAGGAGGTCGTCGGCAAGGCCTTCGGCGAACCCTATGCGAGCCTGGTCAGCCACACCCGGCGGCTGGCGCAGGCGCAGCGCTCGGTGCGCGGCGCGCAGGTCGGCTCGCAGCAGCGTGCGTTGCACACCGAGCGCGTGCGCAAGATGCTGCTGGCCTTCGCCAGCGACCTGCGCGTGGTGCTGCTGCGGCTGGCTTCCAGGCTGCAGACGCTGCGCTGGTTCGCCGCCACCAAGCTCGACTGCCCGCAAGAGCTGGCGCGCGAGTCGCTGGAGGTGTTCGCCCCGCTGGCCAACCGGCTGGGCATTTGGCAGATCAAGTGGGAGCTGGAGGATCTGGCCTTTCGTTTCCTGCAACCTCACGACTACCACCACGTGGCCGCGTTGATCGACGGCAAGCGCCACGAGCGCGAGGCGGCGGTGGAGGCTGCGCGCGCACGGCTGGCCGCCGAGCTGGCCGCAGTGGGCCTGCGCTGCGAGGTGCAGGGTCGGCCCAAGCACCTGTACAGCGTGTGGAAGAAGATGCGCGGCAAGGGCCTGGGCGTGGAGCGCATCTTCGACCTGCGCGCGCTGCGCGTGATCGTCGGCGACGTGGCCGATTGCTACGCGGTGCTGGCGCGGGTGCACGCGCTGTACCTGCCGGTGCCCGGCGAATTCGACGACTACATCGCCAAGCCCAAGCCCAACGGCTACCAGTCGCTGCACACGGTGGTGCGCGGCCACGATGGCGCGGCGCTCGAGGTGCAGATCCGCAGCCGGACGATGCACGAACATGCCGAGCACGGCGTGGCCGCGCATTGGGCCTATAAAGAAGCCGGCGCGCGCGGCTACGGCGGCGTCAGCGCGGCCGGCCAGTTCGAGGAGCGGGTGGCCGAGGCGCGGCGTGCGGTGCTGGGCGAGCTTCTGGCATGGGGGCGCGAGATCGCGCACGGCGGCGGCGGGCCTGCCGAGGCCGGCCTGTTCGACGATCGTATCTACGTGTTCACGCCGCAGGCCGCGGTGATCGAGCTGCCGGCGGGGGCCACGCCGCTGGACTTTGCCTACGCGCTGCACACCAGCGTCGGCCATCGCTGCCGCGGCGCGCGCGTCGACGGTGCGCTGGTGCCGCTGCACACGCCGCTGCGCAACGGCCAGACGGTGCAGATCGTCACCGCCAAGGACGGCGGCCCGTCGCGCGACTGGCTCGGCACCGATCCGGCCTTCCTGAAGAGCCCGCGCGCGCGCGCCAAAGTTCGCGCCTGGTTCAATGCGCTGGAGCTGGCGGCCACGGTGGCGCGCGGGCGCGAGCTGGTCGAAAAGCTGCTGCAGCGCGAAGGCCGCACCGCGATCAAGCTTGACTTGCTGGCCGAGCAGCTCGGCTTCAAGGCCGCCGATGCGCTGTTCGAGGCGGTGGGCAAGGACGAGTACTCGCTGCACCACATCGAGCATTACCTGCGCCCGGTGGCGCCTTCGCCGGCACCGCAGGCCGCAGTGCCGCGCCGGCAGCGCAAGGCGGCCAGCGGCGGCGATGGTGTGCTGGTGGTCGGGGTGGGCTCGCTGTTGACCACCCTTGCGCGCTGCTGCCGGCCGGCGCCGCCGGACGCGATCAGCGGCTTCGTCACCCGCGACAAGGGCGTGGCGATCCACCGCAGCGACTGCAGCAACCTGCAGCACATGGTGCGGCGCAGCCCCGAGCGTTTGACCGCGGTGGCCTGGGGCGCGCGCCGCGGCGATGCGCCGGCGAGCTACGCGGTCGATCTGCTGATCGAGGCCGACGACCGCCAGGGGCTGTTGCGCGACATCTCCGAGCTGCTGGCCAAGGAGCGCATCAACGTCGCCGGGGTGCACACGCAGTCGGTCAGGGACGGCCGCGGCAGCACCGCCTGGATGACCTTCACCGTCGAGGTGGCCGACACCTCCAGGCTGGCGCCGGTGCTGATGCAACTGGGCCGGGTGCGTGGCGTTCGCCACGCGCGGCGCAAGTGACGCGCCGGCGCTGCTATAGAATCCCGCCCGACCCAGGCGCGTAGCTCAGCTGGTTAGAGCACCACCTTGACATGGTGGGGGTCGTTGGTTCGAGTCCAATCGCGCCTACCAGACGTAATGCAGAACAAGCACCCGGCGCAAACGCCAGGTGCTTTTTTGTTTTCTCAACGATATGCCCGGTGGTGGCGCTACGGCTACAGCACGCGCCCTGGGTTCAACCTTCCCTGCGGGTCCAGCGCCTGCTTGATGGCCCGCATCAGCTGCAGCGCCACGGCCGGCTTGCGCTGCGCCAGTTCCTCGCGCTTGAGCGTGCCGATGCCGTGCTCGGCCGAGATCGATCCGCCGCGCGCGCACACTGCGTCATAGACCAGTGCGTTTACCGCGTGCTCGTTGCGGTCCAGGAACTCTTGCGCGGATCGAGATTCGGGTGCTTGCACGTTGAAGTGCAGATTGCCGTCGCCGAGGTGGCCGAAGTTGACCAGGCGCATGCCGGTGAAGGCCTGCGCGAGCGCGGCTTCGGTGTGCTCGACGAAGCCGGGAATCGCCGACACCGGCAGCGCGATGTCGTGCTTGATGTTCGGCCCGTCCTGCGACTGCGCCAACGGGATCGACTCGCGCAGATGCCACAGCGCGTGCGACTGCGCCAGGCTCTCGGCCACCACCGCGTCATCGATGTGGCCGGCTTCGATCGCCGCCTGCAGCAGCGATTCCAGCCGGGTGCGCGCCGCGGCTTCGCTTTCGGTATCGGCCTGCTCGATCAGCACCGTCCACGCGGCGCCGGGCAGCGGCCGGGGCAGGGTCGGAAAGTGCCGCGCGACCAGCTCCAGCGAAAACCGGTTCATCACTTCGAAGCCGGTCAGCGCCGCGCCCAGGCGCTTGCGCGCCAGCGTCAGCAGCGCCACGCACTGCGCCAGCGACGTGGTCGTGGCCAGCGCGGTGCCGCTGGCCGCCGGCCGCGGGTGCAGCTTCAGCGTGGCCGCGGTAATGACGCCGAGCGTGCCTTCGCTGCCGATGAACAGGTCGCGCAGGTCGTAGCCGGTGTTGTCCTTGCGCAAGCCGCTCAGTCCGTCCCAGACCTGGCCGTCGGCCGTGACCACCTCCAGGCCCAGGCACAGCTCGCGCGCGTTGCCGAAGCGCAGCACCTGCGTGCCCCCGGCGTTGGTGGCCAGGTTGCCGCCGATGGTGCAACTGCCCTCGGAAGCCAGGCTCAACGGGAACAGCAGGTTCGCTTCGGCCGCGGCGTGCTGCACCGCTTGCAGCACGCAGCCGGCATCGACCGTCATCGTCAGGTTGGCTGCATCGAGCCCGCGCACGCGGTTCAGCCGGGCCAGGCTCAGCAGCAGCTGCATGCCGCTGGCGTCGGGCACGCCGCCGCCGACCAGCCCGGTGTTGCCGCCCTGCGGCACGACGCTGGTGCCGTGCGCGGCGCAAAGCCGTAGCACGGCGGCAACCTCGGCAGTGTCGGCAGGCCGTACCACGGCCAGCGCACGACCGCGCCAACGGCGGCGCCAGTCGAGCTCCCACGCCGACAGGTCGCCTTCGGTGAGCACCTGGGCGGCGCCGAGCCGCTCGCGCAGCGCCGCAAGCAGCGCGGTGCTCACGGCGCGGCCTCGCGCAGCCGGCGCTGGCCGCGCACCTGGAGCGCGCAGGCGGCGAACAGCAGCAGGCACAACACCAGCTGCGCCAACGCGAGCCATGCCGACAGGCCGCGCTCGGTTGGCGCGCGCACCAGGCTCTCGCCCACGTACAGCCACAGCAGCAGGCTCAGCCAGCGATAGGTGTAAAGCCGCGCTTGCCACAGCCCGGGCAGCGCGGCCAGCAGCGGCAGCACCTTGAGTGCCAGCGTGCCCGATCCGGTCGGCGCGAGCCACAGTTCCCAGGCCAGGCCCAACGTGATCAGTCCGAGCAGGCAGGCCACGGCCAGCGCGCGCGACGCGTTCGGCTGGCGCTGCGCCTTGCCGGGGTTTGCAGTCATGCCGGCATCATAGCCAGCACGGTTGTTTTCGGCCGCGCCGCCATGCCGGCGCGACAGCGTGGTTCGCGTCCGCGCCGCGCCGCGCCGCAGCCTTGTCGAGTTATGCCGTTGTGCGATAGCTGCTAGTGCCGTATCGCGGTTGTGCGCAGGCCGGTGTGTGCCGACAATCCGCCGCTTCGTTGCCCGCCGGCCGTCATGCACACCTCTCGCCTGCGTCTTGTTTCGTCCATGGCCACACGCGCGCTGCTCGACGAGCTGGCGGCGCGATGGAACCGGCAGGCCGATGTCACCGGCTTGGAGGTGGAGTCGGTTGGCGGCGTCGACGCGGCGCGCCGCGTCGAGGCGGGCGAAGCCTTCGACCTGGTGGTGCTGGCCGCGCACACCATCGACCGGTTGATTGCATCGGGCCGCGTCGTTGCCGGCAGCCGCGCCGACTTGGTGCACTCCGGCGTCGCGGTCGCGGTGCGCGCGGCCGCGCCGCGGCCTGACATCGGCAACGAAGAGGCGCTGCGGGCGGCGGTGCTGGCCGCACGCACCGTCGGCGTCTCCACCGGCCCCAGCGGAGTCGAGCTGCTGCGGCTGTTCGAGCGCTGGGGCGTGGCCGACACCCTGCGCGAGCGCATCGTGCAAGCGCCGCCCGGCGTGCCGGTGGGCGAGCTGGTGGCGCGCGGCGAGGTCGAGCTCGGCTTCCAGCAGCTCAGCGAGCTGATGCGGCTGCCGGGCATCGAGCTGCTCGGGCCGCTGCCGCAGCCGGTGCAGATCGTGACCACCTTCTCGGCCGGGCTGTGCAGTGCGTGCGCGCGGCCGAAAGAGGCGACTTTGGTGCTCGAGTACCTGCGATCGCCATCCACTGCAGAATGCAAGCGAGGGCATGGCATGCAACCGGCCTGAGCCGGCGCCGGCGAGCGCCGCACGATAACGATGGAGACAAGATGAGCGCAGACTTGCATCCCACCGACGCTGTCGGCCGCACGCTGGAGTGGCTGTGCGATGTCAGCGCCGCCCTCGGCGGCGTCATCCTGGTGGCGATGGCGTCGATGACGGTGGTCAGCGTCGTCGGGCGTGCCTTCTTCGACCACCCGATCCTCGGCGACGTCGAGCTGGTGCAACTGGGCTGCGCGGTGGTCGTGGCCGCCTTCTTGCCCTACGCGCAGTTCAAGCGCGCCAACATCATCGTCGACTTCTTCACCACCGGCGCCAGCGCGCACACGCAGCGCCGGCTCGATGCCTTGGGCACGCTGCTGTACACGCTGGTGATGGCGCTGCTGGCCTGGCGCGTGGCGGTAGGCGGCATCGACATCCATGCCGCCGGCGAGCGCTCGATGCTGATGGACCTGCCGCTGTGGGTCACCTATGCGCTGATGGTGCCGGGTTTCGTGCTGTGCACGGTGATCGGCGCGTACCAGACCGTGCAGCAGCTGCGCACGCCCACCGGGGCGCTGGCATGACCGCGCTGCGCTGCTGCGGCGCCGACATGCGCCCGTGCGGTGCCGTGCGCGGTGCCGTGCGATCGGCCGCGGTGGGCCGCGAGGCCGCACCATGAGCACGATGTCGATCGGCCTGTCGATGTTCGGCGCGATGCTGGTGCTGATGGCGATCCGCGTGCCGATCGCGATCGCCATGTTCGTGCCCGGCGCGCTGGGCTACATCGCGCTGGCCGGCTGGTCGCCGCTGCTCGCGCACCTGAAGAACGCGGTGTACGGGCGCGTGTCGGTGTACGACCTGTCGGTGATCCCGCTGTTCATGCTGATGGGTGCGTTTGCCGTGCACGGCGGGCTGTCCAAGGCGATGTTCGATTTCGCCAACGCAATCCTCGGACGCTTCAAGGGCGGCATGGCGATGGCCGGGGTGCTGGCCTGCGCTGCCTTCGGCTCGATCTCGGGCTCGACCGTGGCCACCACCGCCACCGTGGCGCAGGTGGCGTACCCGGAGATGCGACGCATCAACTATTCGGGCCGGCTCGCCACCGCGGCGCTGGCCACCGGCGGCACGATGGGCGTGCTGCTGCCGCCGTCGGTGACGCTGATGGTCTACGCCATCCTGACCGAGCAGAACATCACCAAGATGTTCCTCGCGGCCTACCTGCCGGCGATGCTGGCGGCGGTTGGCTACCTGATCGCGATCGCCGTCGTGGTGCGGCTGCACCCGGCCACCGCGCCGGCGGCGCAGGCGGTGCCCAACAGCGAGCTGCTGGCGACGGCATTGCGCGTGTGGCCGATCGCGCTGATCTTCGTCGTCGTCTTCGGCGGCATCTACGGCGGGCTGTTCACTGCCACCGAGGGCGCGGCCATCGGCAACGTGCTGACCTTCGCCATCACGCTGGCGCGCGGCGAGATGACGCGCCAAAAGCTGATCCACTCGATGCGCACCACCGCGCAGACCAGCGGCATGATCTTCCTGATCTTCATCGGCGCCGACATGATCAACGCCTCGCTGGCGCTGTCGCAGCTGCCGACGCAGCTGGCCGAGATCGTGGCCACGCTGCAGATCAACCCGATGGTGGTGATGGCCGGCATCATGATCTTCTACGTCATCCTCGGTTGCGTGATGGACGAGATGTCGATGATCCTGCTGACCGTGCCCACGCTGTTCCCGGTGATCATCGGCATGGACTTCTTCGGCCTGGACGCCAGCGACAAGGCGCTGTGGTTCGGCATCCTGATCCTGACCGTGTGCGCGATCGGCATGATCTTTCCGCCGGTGGGGCTGAACGTGTACATCATGAACGGGCTGGCCAAGGACGTGCCGATGGTCGAGACCTACAAGGGCGTGGTGCCGTTCTTGCTGACCGACTTCATCCGCCTGGGTCTGCTGATTGCCTTCCCCGGCATCGCGCTGTGGCTGGTGCGCATGCTGACCTGAACCGACCCGAGCGCGGCGCACTCGCCCGCGGCACCTGATTCACTTCCCGCTGCCATCCCAGACCGAAGGAGACATCCCCATGAAGACCCGCCTGCGACTGCTTGCTGCCACGCTGGCCGCTGCCGCCTCGACCCAGGTCGCGGCGCAGGACGTGACGCTGAAGGTGCACTACTTCCTGCCGGCGACGTCGTTCGCCAACACGATGTTCATCACCCCGTGGTGCGAGCGCATCGCCAAGGAGTCGAACAACCGCATGAAGTGCCAGCTCTACCCGTCGATGCAGATGGGCGGCACGCCGCCGCAGTTGTACGACCAGGCGCGCGACGGCGTGGCCGACGTGGTGTGGACGCTGCCCGGCTACACCGCAGGGCGCTTTCCGGCGGTCGAGGTGTTCGAGCTGCCGTTCATGATGCACGACCCCGAAGGCACCAGCAAAGCGGTGTGGGACTACGTGCAGCAGTACGCCAGCGACGAGTTCAAGGACGTCAAGCCGCTGGCCTTCCACGTGCACGGCCCCGGCGTGTTCCACATGGTCAAGAAGCCGATCAAGACGCAGGCCGACTTCAAGGGGCTGAAGCTGCGCGCGCCCACGCGCCAGACCAACAAGTTCATCGCGCTGCTGGGCGCCACGCCGGTGAGCATGCCGGTGCCGCAGGTGGGCGACGCGCTGTCCAAGGGGGTGATCGACGGCGCGGTGGTGCCCTACGAGGTGGTGCCGGCGGTGAAGATCCACGAGCTGGTGAAGTTCCACTCCGAGACCGACCCGGCCGAGGCCGCGTTCTACACCTCGGTGTTCATCTTCGCGATGAACAAGGCCAAGTACGACTCGCTGCCCGCCGACCTGAAGAAGGTGATCGACAACAACAGCGGCCAGTCGCTGTCGGGCATGGCCGGCAAGGCCTTTGGCGACGCCGACGCCGAGGGCAAGAAACTGGTGGCGGCCAACACCATCAACGTGATCCCGAAGTCCGAGCTGCAGAAGTGGAAGCCGCTGGGCCAGAAGCTGGCCGACGCCTGGGTCTCCGACATGAACGGCAGGGGCAAGAACGGCAAGCAGATGCTCGAAGGCGCAAGGACGCTGATCGCCAAGCAACCGGCGGCCAAGTAGCCGGCCGCGGCGAGCTGAGGAGGGCGCGACATGATCATCGACTGCCACGGCCACTACACGACGGCACCGAAGGCGCTGGAGCAATGGCGCAACCGGCAGATCGCCGGCATCAAGGATCCGGCTTCGATGCCGAAAGCCGGCGAGCTGAAGATCAGCGACGACGAGCTGCGCGAGTCGATCGAGCTCAACCAGCTCAAGCTGATGCGCGAACGCGGCTCGGACCTGACGATCTTCAGCCCGCGCGCCAGCTTCATGGCGCACCACATCGGCGACTTCCAGGTGTCCAGCACCTGGGCGGCGATCTGCAACGAGCTGTGCTGGCGGGTGTCGCAGCTCTTTCCCGACCACTTCGTGCCGGCGGCGATGCTGCCGCAAAGCCCCGGCGTCGACCCCAAGACCTGCATCCCCGAGCTGGTGAAGTGCGTCGAGCAGTACGGCAACGTCGGCATCAACCTCAACCCCGACCCCTCGGGCGGGCACTGGAACAGTCCGCCGCTGACCGACCGCCACTGGTACCCGATCTACGAGAAGATGGTCGAGTACGACATCCCGGCGATGGTGCACGTCAGCACCAGCTGCAACGCGTGTTTCCACACCACCGGCGCGCACTACATCAACGCCGACACCACCGCGGTGATGCAGCTGATCCAGGGCGATTTGTTCAAGGACTTCCCGACGCTCGAGCTGATCATCCCGCACGGCGGCGGCGCCGCGCCCTACCACTGGGGGCGCTACCGCGGGCTGGCGCAGGAGCTGAACAAGCCGCTGCTGAGCGAGCACCTGCTGAGAAACGTCTACTTCGACACCTGCGTGTACCACCAGGCCGGCATCGACCTGCTGACGAAGGTGATCCCGGTGGACAACATCCTGTTCGCCAGCGAGATGATCGGCGCGGTGCGCGGCATCGACCCCGAGACCGGCTACTACTACGACGACACCAAGCGCTACATCGAAGCCAGCACCATCGTCGTCGGCGACGATCGGCACAAGGTCTACGAAGCCAACGCGCGCCGCGTGTTCACGCGGCTGGACCGGCAGCTCAAAGCCAAGGGGAGGTAAAGCCGTGTACGAACTCGGAGTCGTCTATCGCAACATCGCGCGCGCCGATGCCGCCGCCGCTGATGCCCTGGGCCCCTTCGGCAGCGCCACCGTGCACGAGGCGATGGGCCGCGTCGGCCTGCTCAAGCCTTACCTGCGGCCGATCTACCCCGGCGCCCAGGTCTCGGGCACCGCGGTCACGGTGCTGCTGCAACCGGGTGACAACTGGATGCTGCACGTCGTGGCCGAACAGATCCGCCCCGGCGACATCGTCGTCGCCGCGGTCACCGCCGAATGCACAGACGGCTACTTCGGCGACCTGCTGGCCACCAGCTTCAAGGCGCGCGGCGCGCGCGCGCTGGTCATCGACGCCGGCGTGCGCGACGTGCGCGTGCTGCACGAGATGGCCTTCCCGGTGTGGAGCAAGGCGATCAGCGCCAAGGGCACGATCAAGGCCACGCTGGGCTCGGTCAACATCCCGGTGGTGTGCGCCGGCATGCTGGTCACGCCGGGCGACGTGATCGTTGCCGACGACGACGGCGTGGTCTGCGTGCCCGCGGCGCGCGCCGCGGCCACGCTGGAGGCGGCGCGCGCACGCGAGGCCAACGAAGGCGCCAAGCGCGACACCTTCGCCAGCGGCGTGCTCGGGCTGGACTACTACAAGATGCGCGAAGGGCTGGCCAAGGCCGGGCTGAAGTACATCGACTGAAACAAGGCTCGCGCGTGCTGCGCCGGCCGGCCGCGGGCCGGCGCGGTGGGCAGGCCGCATGCAGGGATGGACAGGCAAGCATGAGCAAACCCACGACCGGGCCGTTCGACAAGACCGCCGGCTGGCTCGACTGGTACGCCGGCCCGAGCAAGCCGCGCTTCCAACTGCCGCCGGGCAGCGTCGACGCGCACTGCCACGTCTTCGGCCCCGGCGCCGAGTTCCCCTACGCGCCCGAGCGCAAGTACACGCCCTGCGACGCCAGCAAGGCGCAGCTGTTCGCGCTGCGCGACCACCTCGGCTTCGCGCGCAACGTCATCGTGCAGGCCACCTGCCACGGCGCCGACAACCGCGCGATGGTCGACGCGTGTGTCGCCAGCGGCGGCAAGGCGCGTGGCGTGGCCACGGTGCGGCGCAGCGTCAGCGATGCCGAGTTGCAAGCGATGCACGACGCCGGCGTGCGCGGCGTGCGCTTCAACTTCGTCAAACGCCTGGTCGACTTCACGCCCAAGGACGAGCTGCTGGAGATCGCCGCGCGCATCGCCCGCTTCGGCTGGCACGTGGTCATCTACTTCGAGGCGGTGGATCTGCCCGAGCTGTGGGACTTCTTCACCGCCGTTCATGATGATCTGGCGACCACCGTCGTCGTCGACCACATGGGCCGGCCCGACGTCAGCAAACCGCTGGACGGCCCCGAGTTCGAGTTGTTCGTCAAGTTCATGCGCGAGCACCCCAACGTGTGGAGCAAGGTGAGTTGTCCGGAGCGGCTTTCAGTCGCTGGACCCCGAGCGCTCGACGGCGAACGCGCCGCTTACCGCGATGTCGTGCCCTTCGCCAAGCGCATCGTTGACAGCTTCCCCGACCGCGTGCTGTGGGGCACCGACTGGCCGCACCCGAACCTGAAGGACCACATGCCCGACGACGGGCTGCTGGTCGATTTCATCCCGCACATCGCGACCACCCCTGAGCTGCAGCACAAGCTGCTGGTGGCCAACCCGATGCGTCTGTACTGGCCGGATGTCGCGGCCTGAGCAAGGAGACCCCGATGGCCCTGGACAAACCCTATCTCGACGTTCCTGGCGCGACCATCTTCGACGCCGACCAGTCGCGCAAAGGCTACTGGCTGAACCAGTTCTGCATGTCCCTGATGAAGGCCGACAACCGCACGCGCTTCAAGGCCGACGAGGACGCCTACCTGGCCGAGTGGCCGATGAGCGACGAGCAGCGCGCGGCGGTGCGTGCGCGCGACCTGAACTGGATGATGCGCACCGGAGGAAACATCTACTTCCTGTCCAAGCTGGGCGCCACCGACGGGCTGTCGTTCCAGCAGATGGCCGGCAGCATGACCGGCATGACCGAAGCGCAGTACCGCGACATGATGCTGGGCGGCGGGCGCAGCCCCGAAGGCAACCGCGTCGTCGGCGAGCACGGCGACGCACAGGGCGCGGCGTCGCAATCGGCGGCCTGGAAGGCCTGGGAAGACAAGGCGCAGCAGCAGCTTGCCGCGAAGGTGCAGGCGGCGGCGCAACCGTCCAAAGCCGCCGGCGCGGGCCACGCACGCATCACCGCGTCGGTGTACAGCTCGCACGTGCCGGCCATCGGCGCGGCCGTCGATCTGGGCAAGACGCAGGAGCCTTACTGGGTGCCGCTGTTCAAGGGCTTCGAGCCCAGCAAGCAGTGGATGAAGCAGCACACGCCCGACGTGATCTTCCTCGTCTACAACGATCACGCCACCAACTTCGACCTGGGCGTGATCCCGACCTTCGCCATCGGCACCGCGGCCGAGTTCGAGCCGGCTGACGAGGGTTACGGCCCGCGCCCGGTGCCCAAGGTCTTCGGGCACCCGCAGTTGGCTTCGCACATCGCGCAGTCGGTGATCCAGCAGGACTTCGACCTGACCATCGTCAACGAGCTGAAGGTCGACCACGGCCTGACCGTGCCGCTGAACCTGATGTGTGGCTCGCCGGCCGCGTGGCCGTGCAAGGTGATCCCCTTTGCCGTCAACGTGGTGCAGTACCCGGTGCCGTCGGGGCGGCGCTGCTTCCAGCTGGGCCAGGCGATCCGCCGCGCGATCGAGAGCTACGACGAACCCTTGAATGTGCAGATCTGGGGCACCGGCGGCATGAGCCACCAGCTGCAAGGGCCGCGTGCCGGGCTGATCAACGCCGCTTGGGACAACAAGTTCCTCGACCGCCTGATCGCCGACCCGGCCGACTTGGCGACCATGCCGCACATCGATTACGTGCGCGAAGCCGGCAGCGAGGGCATCGAGCTGGTGATGTGGCTGATCGCGCGTGGCGCGATGAGTGACGTCGCCGGCGGGCCCAAGCCCAAGGTGGCGCACCGCTTCTTCCACGTGCCGGCGAGCAACACCGCGGTCGGCCATCTGATCCTGGAGAACCAGTCATGACGATCAAGGTGGCCCTCGCCGGCGCCGGCGCTTTCGGCATCAAGCATCTGGATGCCATCAAGCTGATCGACGGTGTCGAGGTGGTGTCGCTGATCAGCCGCGACCTGGACAAGACCAAGGAGGTGGCAGCCAAGTACGGCATCGGCCACGTCACGACGAACCTGGCCGACAGCCTGTCCTTGAAGGAAGTGGACGCGGTGATCCTGTGCACGCCCACGCAGATGCACGCCGCGCAGACGCTGGCCTGCCTGAAGGCCGGCAAGCACGTGCAGGTCGAGATCCCGCTGTGCGACAAGCTCAGCGACGGCGACGAAGTGGTCGCGCTGCAGAACAAGACCGGGCTGGTCGCGATGTGCGGCCACACGCGGCGCTTCAACCCCAGCCACCAGTTCGTGCACCAGCGCATCGAGGCGGGCGAGTTCCACATCCAGCAGATGGACGTGCAGACCTATTTCTTCCGCCGCACGAACATGAACGCGCTGGGCCAGCCGCGCAGTTGGACCGACCACCTGCTGTGGCACCACGCGGCGCACACGGTCGACCTGTTCGCCTACCAGTGCGGCTCACCCGTCGTGCAGGCCCACGCGCTGCAGGGGCCGATCCACCCGAGCTTGGGCATCGCGATGGACATGAGCATCCAGCTCAAGGCCGCCAACGGCGCGATCTGCACGCTGAGCTTGAGCTTCAACAACGACGGCCCGCTGGGCACCTTCTTCCGCTACATCGGCGACAGCGCCACCTACCTCGCACGCTACGACGACCTGTTCGATGGCAAGGAGCACAAGATCGACGTGTCGAAGGTGGCGGTGTCGATGAACGGCATCGAGCTGCAGGACCGCGAGTTCTTCGCCGCCATCAAAGAGGGCCGCGAGCCCAATGCCAGCGTCGCGCAGGTGCTACCGTGTTACCAGGTGCTGGACAAGCTGGAGCGGCAGCTGGCCGCCTGAGCGTGCGCACGCGCCGCATCGGCCCGTTCAGCGTCTCGGCGGTGAGCCTGGGCTGCATGAACCTGAGCCACGCCTACGGCGTGCCGCCGCCGGCGGACGTGGCCGAGGCGCTGCTGCACCGTGCGCTCGACCTGGGCGTGACCATGCTCGACACCGCGGCGCTGTACGGCTTTGGCGCCAATGAAACCCTGGTCGGCCGCGTGCTGAAGACGCGGCGCGACCAGCTCGTGCTGGCCAGCAAGGGCGGCATGGCCGGGGTGTCTCCAGGCGACGGCATCAAGCGCGTGATCGACGGCCGCCCCGAGGCGATCCGCCGCAACTGCGAGGACAGCCTGCAGCGCCTGGGCGTCGAGCACATCGACCTGTACTACCTGCACCGCTGGGACAAGGCCGTGCCGATCGAGGACTCGGTCGGCGCGATGGCCGAACTGGTGCGCGATGGCAAGGTGCGCGCGCTGGGCTTGTCGGAAGTGTCGGCGGCGACGTTGAAGCGTGCGCACGCGGTGCACCCGATCGCGGCCGTGCAGTCGGAGTATTCGCTGTGCAGCCGCAACGTCGAGATCGGCGTGCTGCAGGCCTGCCGCGACATCGGCGCGGCGCTGGTCGCCTTCAGCCCGACCGCGCGCGCGTTCCTCACCGGCGCGCTGCGCGACGTGTCGCTGCTGCACGAGAAGGACCTGCGCCGCGGCATGCCGCGCTTTCAGCCTGACAACTACGCGGCCAACCTGAAGCTGCTCGACGGCTACGCGGCGATCGCGCGCGACGCCGGCTGCAGCATGGCGCAGCTGGCGATCGCCTGGGTGCTGTCGCGCGGCGACGAGCTGGTCGCGCTGCCGGGCACGACGCAGCCCGCGCACCTGCAGGACAACCTCGGCGCCGACGCGGTGACGCTGGATGGCGGTGTGCTGCAGCGGCTGGACGCGCTGATCAACCGCCACAGCGTCGCCGGCGCGCGCTACAGCGCGGCGACGCAGGCCGAGATCGACACCGAAGAGTTCCTCCCCTGAGTCGCGGCCCGGACGCCGTCGCCGCCGACTGCGCCGCTACCGCCATGGACGCCGCGTGGACCTGAAGCAGCTCGAATACTTCGTGCAGGTGGCCGAGTTCGGCAGCTTCACGCTGGCGTCGCGGTTCCTGAGCATCGCGCAGCCGGCCTTGAGCCGGCAGGTGCGCGCCCTCGAAGTCGAAGTGCGCCAGACGCTGTTCCAGCGCACCGGGCGCGGCGTCACGCTCACCGCGGCGGGCAAGCGGCTTCTCGACCATGCGCGCGGCATCCTGCAGCAGGTACGGCGCGCGCAGCTCGACCTGGAGCAGCAGCGCGGCGCGGTGTCGGGCCGGCTGGTGATCGGCCTGCCGCCCAGCGTCAGCCGCACCCTCGCCGGCCCGCTGGTGCGCGGCTTTCGCGAGCGTTTCCCCGACGCCCGCTTCGGCGTGGTCGAGGGCCTGTCCGACCACCTGCTGGAATGGCTGGCCGTGGGGCGCGTTGACTTCGCGCTCGTCTACAGCGGCGTGTCGCAGTCGGGCATCGAGCTGAGCGCCTTGCGCGTCGAACCGATCTACCTGGTCGGGGCGCGGCCGGCCTCGGCGCGCGACCGGCTGGTGGGTGCGCCGGCCAGCCTGGCGCAACTGGCCGCGACCGAGCTGGTGATTCCGCCGCGGCCGCACTCGATGCGCATGCTGATCGACGCCGCGCTGGCCGACGCCGGGCTCGAGGCCCGCGTCGCGCTGGAGATCGAAAGCGTGCCGACCATCCTCGACCTGGTGCAGCACGACGGCTTCCACGCGGTGTTGACGCTCAACGCCGTACGCCGCAGCGGCAACGAACAGCAGCTGATGGCACGGCCCATAGGCAAGCCGCGCTTGAGCACCACGCTGCGGCTGGCGACCTCGGTGCAGCGGCCGGCCGGTCGGCTGATGGAGCAGGCGATTGCGCTGGTGCGCGAGCTGGTGAGCCAGCACTGGGCCTGAGAGTCTGTGAAGCATTCCGCCACGCCCGCTCGAACGCGCCGAAACGGCGCCGCTCGTCGTTGCAAATGCTCGCCGTAGCCCGGGCTACGGCTGTGCTTTGCGCCTGGATCGACACCCTTTCGGACGCCCGCTCGGACGCGCCGGAATACTTCACGGACTCTGATCGGCGCCAACGTGCCGCGCCAAGGGGTCCGCTACGCCGGGGTGGCGGCGCGGCGGCCGCGCCGCGCGTCACATCACGACAGCAGCGCCCGCAGCAGCGCGCCCGCGCCCGCGCCCAGCAGCAACCCGGCCAGCACCTCGGCGCGGGTGTGGCGGCGCAACTGCAGCCGCGACCAGGCCACGGCCAGCGCCAGAAACACCGCGGCGGCCACGAGCGGCAGTTGCGGCCACAGCAGCGGCGCAGCCACGGCCGCATAGGCCGCATGCAGCGACAGCTTCATGCGCCCGCGCAGCGCGTGCGCGGCCAGCACCGGCAGCGCCACCAGCAGCGGCCCGGCCGCCACCGGCACCGCCTGACCGCTGGCCCAGGCCAGCGCGGCGATGCCGCACAGCAGTGCGGCCAGCAGCCGGGTGAGCTGGCGGCGCTCGCCGGGCAGCGAGGCGTCCACATGGCGCCAGCGGCCGGTGTGCACCTGCCACAGGCTGAACACGCCGACGATGGCCGCCACGGCCACGGCCGAGCCCACCGCCAGGCGCAGCAGCGGTGGCGGTGCATCGGCTATGCGTGCCGCGGTGGCGATCGACGCCGGCATCAGCAGCGCCGGGTGGCCGATGACCGACAGCGTTCGAGCGATCAGGGTGCGTGACATGCGGGCATTGTCCGCGCCAGGGCGTGCCGGTGGCCGGGTGGCGCGCGCGGGCTCGGCGCCCGCCACGGCGTGCCGGCGCTTGATGCAGATCAGCGCGGGCGCAGATCGGCTGTCGCAGCGCAACTCATAGCAGTAAAACGGTACCGCAATACCGAAAACAAGCGCGATCGGTGGCGCCGGTCGTGAAGGAACCCAACACCATGGTGCCGATCGTTCGCCGCGAGCAGTTCTCTGCCGCCTCGTTCCTGTGGGAGCTGGCCGCGCCCGATGTCGCCGCCGCGGCCGAGCCCGGCCACTTCGTCATCGTGCGGCTGCACGACGGCGGCGAGCGCATCCCGCTGACCGTGGCCGACTACGACCGCGAGCGCGGCACCGTCACGCTGGTGATCCAGGCGCTGGGCAAGACCACGCGCGAGATGCGCGACCGTTATGCCGAGGGTGACGCGATCGCCGACCTCGCCGGCCCGCTCGGGCTGCCGCAGCACATCAGCGCGGTCGGCCATGTGGTGCTGGTCGGCGGCGGGCTCGGCGTGGCGCCGATCTTCCCGCAGCTGCGCGCGTTTCGCGCCGCCGGCAACCGCACCACCACGATCGTCGGCTTTCGCAGCCGGGAGCTGATCTTCTGGGATGAACGCCTGCGCGAGCACAGCGACGAGCTGATCGTGTGCACCGACGACGGCAGCTCGGGCCGGCCGGGCTTCGTCACCACCGCTTTGCGCGATCTGCTCGAGCGCGACGGCCCGAAGCCCGATCTGGTGGTGGCGATCGGGCCGATGCCGATGATGCAGGCCTGCGCCGAGGTGACAAGGCCCTTCGGCGTGAAGACGATGGTGTCGCTGAACACGATCATGGTCGATGGCACCGGCATGTGCGGCTCGTGCCGCGTCACGGTCGATGGCGAGGTGCGCTTCGCCTGCGTCGACGGCCCCGACTTCGACGCGCACCAGATCGACTTCACCGAGTTGAACGCGCGCCAGCGCCGCTTCAAGGCGCAGGAGACGCAGGCCAGCGCCGACTTCGACCAGGTGTGCGGGCTGGAGAAGGCGCTGATCATCGACGGCAAGCGCACCTACAAGAAGTATTCGGCGGTGACGCCGCACCAGGCGCCGATGCCCGAGCGCAATCCGCGCGAGCGCGCCGCAAACTTCAATGAAGTGAACCTCGGCTACAACTGGGCCGACGCGCTGTACGAGGCCGAGCGCTGCGTGCAGTGCCACAAGCCGACCTGCATCGCAGGCTGCCCGGTGAGCATCGACATCCCGAAGTTCATCCGCCAGCTGATCGTGCGCGACCTCGACGGCGCGTTGGAGACGATCAACGAGTCGAGCATCTTCCCGTCGGTGTGCGGCCGCGTGTGCCCGCAGGAACGCCAATGCGAGGCGCAGTGCATCATCGTCAAGAAGAAGCTGGAGCCGGTGGCGATCGGGCGGCTGGAGCGCTTCGTCGGCGACCACGGCAAGGCGCGGCCGGCCAGGCTCCTGGCCGAGCCGGGGTCGTTGGGCAAGGTGGCGATCGTCGGCTCCGGGCCGGGCGGGCTGGCGGCCGCGGCGGATCTCGCGCGCTTCGGCGCCGAGGTCACGGTGTACGAGGCGCTGCACGTGGTCGGCGGCGTGCTGCGCTACGGCATCCCGTCGTTCAGGTTGCCGCGCGACATCATCGACAAGGAGGTGCGGCGCCTGGGCGAGATGGGCGTGCGCTTCGAGCTGAACAAGGTCATCGGCAAGACCTTCACGCTGGCGCAGCTGATGCAGGCCAAGGGTTTCGACGCGGTCTTCGTCGCCGCCGGCGCGGGCGCGCCGACCTTCCTCGGCATCCCGGGCGAGAACGCGGGCCAGGTGCTGTCGGCCAACGAGTTCCTGACGCGGGTGAACCTGATGGGCGGCGACCAGTTTCCGTACCAGGGCACGCCGGTGGGCATGGGCCGGCAGGTGGTGGTGATCGGCGCCGGCAACACCGCGATGGACTGCCTGCGCGTGGCGAGAAGGCTGGGCGCGGACCGCGTGCGCTGCGTCTACCGCCGCACCGAGGCGGAGGCGCCGGCGCGCATCGAGGAACTGCGCCACGCCAGGGAAGAGGGCGTCGAGTTCTGCTTCCTGCACGCGCCCGAGCAGGTCCTGCTCGACGCCCAAGGCGACGTGCGCGGCCTGCGCGCGCGGCGGATGCGCCTGGGCGAGCCCGACGAGCGTGGCCGGCGCAAGCCCGAGGCCACCGATGAGACGGTCGACCTCGACTGCGACACCGTGATCTACGCGCTCGGCACCAAGGCCAACCCGATCATCGGCCGCTCGACCGGCGGCCTGGGCCTGGACCAGCGTGGCTACATCGTCGCCGACGAAGCAACCCAGGCGACCAACCTGCCGGGCGTGTTCGCCGGCGGCGACATCGTCACCGGCGGCGCCACCGTGATCCTGGCGATGAGCGCCGGGCGCCGCGCGGCCAGCGCGATCGCCGCCTACCTGCGCGATGCGCAGCGCGCCTGGCCGGTGTCGGCCGAGGCTGCGCGCGCGCTGGCCGAGGCGGCCGAAACGCAGTTGGCCTGATGCCAGCGCCACCCGGAGACCGACCATGGCTTCAGCCCTGAAGTGCCCCAAGTGCCAGCAGCCGCTGGACGACGACGCCGACGGCGAATACATCTGCTGTGCCGGCGAGCTGCTGCAGTGGCGCTGCGAGCAATGCGCGAAGGTCAGCGAGGGGTTCGCCTTTCCCTACGGCCAGTGCCCGCACTGCGCCGGCCCGCTGCAGCGGCTGGGTGCACGCGACGTCGCCGGCGCCGCGGTGCACGAGGCGATTCGCAGCGCCTTCGAGATCGAGCTGGGCGGGCGCGACTTCTACACCGCAGCCGCGGCGCAGGCCGGCGATGCGTCGCTGGCCGACCTGTTTAAGCGCTTCGCCGAGATGGAAGCCGAGCACATGGCGACGCTGTCGCGGCGCTATCACGTCGCCGCACCGCCGGCCGCGTCGAGCTTCAGCCTGGCGCGCGCCGCGATCTACGCTGGCGTGCACGGCGCACCCGAGCGGCCGCAGCAGCTGTTTCGCGCAGCGATCGCGCTCGAGCAGCGGGCGGCGAGCTACTTTGCCGACAAGGCGAACGACAGCGCCCAAGGCTCGCCCGAGCGCGAGCTGTACCGCGAACTGGCAGCCGAGGAGCGCGAGCACGCCGAGCTGCTGCGGCTGGAACTCGAACGCTGGCTGCAGGGCCGGGCCGGGCAGATGCTCGCGCCCGATGCTGCGGCGGCGCGGTCGCGCTGATGCCAACGGACTGGTGAACTTCGAGGCGCAGCGACGGTACTCAGCGCCGGCGCGCGTCAAGCCACTTGTCGCATCGTCAGGCAGCCAGCGGCTGCCAATCGCCGCGTCCAGCCGCAGCGCTGAGAAGCTGCGTTCGTTCAGGGTCGAGGGTGGCGGTCGCGATGTGCGACCACGCGCGGATCAGGCCTGACCATCGCCGCGGGTCGGGCTCGCCGTTGTATCGACGTACGAGGTCGGCGGTCCACCGGCGCACGGCCTGCAGGTCGGCGAAGTCGCCATGGGCGACGCTACGCGCGTCTTTCCTCGGGCGCTTGCACCGACGCCGAGGCGGTCAACGAACCCGCCAAGGTCCTACACTCACCCGCAGCCGACGATTTCAATGTCGGCTTCCACCCCTGGTTCCCGATTGAACCGCTGCGGTGGTGCAGATTCGAACCGACACCGACACCGACACCGACACCGACACGAGAAGCGGGAAGTTCGCGCCGCCTGATCGTCATTCAGGTCTTGTTCTTGAACCCTACAGGAGCACTGTCATGAGCAACGTCAAACTCGCCGTCGTCTACTACAGCACCTACGGCACCAACCACGCGATGGCCGACGCCGCAGCGCAGGCCGCACAGCAAGCCGGCGCCGACGTGCGGCTGCGCAAGGTGCGCGAGACCGCGCCGGCCGAAGTCGTCAAGTCGGTCGAGGCCTGGTATGGCCACGCCGAAAAGACCGCGCACATCCCCGAGGCCACGCCCGAGGATCTGGAATGGGCCAATGCCTTCTTGTTCAGCGCACCGACGCGCTTTGGCACGGTGGCCAGCCAGATGCGCGCCTTCATCGACACGCTGGGCCCGCTGTGGCTCAAAGGGGCTCTGGCCAACAAGGCCGTCAGCGCGATGACCAGCGCGCAGAACGTGCACGGCGGCCAGGAAGTGACGCTGTTGGGCCTGTACGCCACCTTCATCCACTGGGGCGCCATCCTCGTGCCGCCGGGCTACGCCGATCCGGTGATCTTTGCCTCCGGCGGCAACGCCTACGGCGCCAGCGCCAACATGGGCCAGGTGACCGATGAGGTGCTCGCGTCGGTGCGCTTCCAGGCGAAGCGCCTGGTCGAATTTGCCGGCAAGATCGCCGCATGAACCTGGGCACGCCAAACGCGCAACCCAGCCGCAAGACCGATCGCACAACACCAGGCCAGCAGGCCAAACCGATCAGCCTGGCGCTGCAGGGCGGCGGCTCGCATGGGGCTTTCACCTGGGGCGTGCTCGACCGCCTGCTGCACGACGAGCGCATCGTCATCGATGCGATCAGCGGCACCAGCGCCGGCGCGATGAACGCGGTGGTGCTCGCGGACGGCCTGGAAAAAGGCGGTCGTCAGGGTGCGCGCAGCGCGCTGCACAAGTTCTGGCGCGCCGCCAGCGAATCGGCGGTGCTCAGCCTGATCCAGCGCACCCCGTGGGACAAGCTCAGCGGCAACTGGAGCCTGAACAACTCGCCCGGCTACCTGCTGGCCGACCTGCTGACGCGCGTGGCATCGCCTTACGAGCTCAACCCGTGCAACCTCAACCCGCTGCATGACTTTCTGCGCGACCACGTCGATTTCGGCGTCGTGCAATCGTGCTCGGCGGTCAGCTTGTTCATCTCGGCCACCAACGTGCGCACCGGGCGGGTGCGCGTCTTCACCAACCACGAGCTGTCGCCCGACGCGGTGATGGCATCGGCCTGCCTGCCCAACCTGTTCCCGGCAGTGCAGATCGATGGCCAGGCCTATTGGGACGGCGGCTACGCCGGCAACCCGGCGCTGCACCCGCTCATCTACCGCTGCGACGTGCGCGACATCGTCGTCGTGCAGATCAACCCGATCGACGCGCCCGAGATCCCGCGCAACGCACGCGACATTCTCGACCGCGTCAACGAGATCACCTTCAACGCCAGCCTGCTGGCCGAACTGCGCGCGATCCGCTTCGTCACGCGCCAGCTGCAGGCCGGCCACCTGGACCCGGCCCGGTACAAGCAACTGCACATGCACCGCATCGACGGCGAAGCCGAACTGCGCCGCTTCGATGCATCCAGCAAGCTCAACGCCGAATGGGCGTTCCTGCAGTTGTTGCACGACAAGGGACAACGTGCGGCTGAAGCGTGGCTGGCGCAGAACTTCGACCAGATCGGGCAGCGCTCCACCCTGGATCTGGACGCGATGCTGGGTTGACCGATGCTCGCCGATCGCTGGCCTGCGATCGAATGGAAGACCGAGTCACCCGTCCAGCGCCGCGCGCAGGCCCGCCAGCACCGCGTCCGGCGCCTCGGCCATCAGGTGGTGGCCGCTGGGCACCGTGACGACGCGGGCCTTCAGCGCCGCGGCCAGCTCCTTGGTCGCCTTGGGTGGCGTCATCTGATCGCGTGCGCCGACGATCAGCGTGGCCGGGCAGCGCACCTGGGCCATCGCCGCGGCGCCGCCGCTGTAGGCATCGCAGACGCGAAAGTCGTGCTCGAACAGGTTGATGTCGCTGCACAGCGCCTGCTGGTTGCGCATCAGCGCGCGGTTGCTGCCGTGCAGCCACATGCCCGGCGCCGGGTAGCTGGGCTTGCTGGCAAGACTGCTGATCGACAGCGCATTGACCATGTCGATGGCCTTGTGCGGCGCTTCGCACGCGGTGCTCAGCAGTGCGTCGCTGACCTTCATCGGGTACGCCGCACCCAGCAGCACCAGTCGGGCGACGCGCTCCGGCGCGCGCGCCGCGGCCTCCAGTGCGACGAGCGTGCCCATGCTGTGGCCGACCAGCGTGGCCTGCGGCACGCCGGCCGCGGTCATCAGCGCCAGCGTCCAGTCGGCCAGCGCTTCGACGCTGGCCAGCGGCGGCCCGGCGCTTTGCCCATGCCCGGGCTGGTTCAGCGCCAGCACGCTGTGGCCGTGGTGCGCGCACCAGCGCGCCAGCAGCGTCCAGCCGCTGTGGTCCTGCATCGCGCCGTGGATGAACACCACGCACGGCAGCGTGGGGTCGAAGGGTTTGCCGCCGGTGTAGGCGTAGGCCTTCATCGAGCCATTGGGGCCTTGGACATCGAGCTTCATGCCGCTTTCTCCGCCGCGCGCAGCGCGCGCTTCAGGTCGTCGATCAGGTCGTCGGCGTCTTCCAGCCCGATGCTCAGGCGGATGGTGCCGGGGCCGATGCCGGCGGCGCGCAGCGCGGCGTCGTCCATGCGGTAGTGCGTGGTGCTGGCCGGGTGGATCACCAGCGAGCGGCAGTCGCCGACGTTGGCCAGGTGGCTGAACAGCTTGAGCGCCTCGATGAAGGCCACGCCCTGCTGCCGCGAGCCCTTCAAGTCGAAGCTGAAGACCGAGCCGCAGCCGCGCGGCAGCAGCCGCTTGGCCAGCGCCTGGCTCGGGTGGCCGTCGAGCTCGGGGTAGCCGACGCGCTGCACCATCGGCTGCGCCGCGAGAAAGGCGACGATGCGGCGCGTGTTGTCCACGTGCCGCGCCATGCGCAGCGGCAGGGTCTCGATGCCCTGCAGGATCAGCCACGCGGTATGCGGGCTCATGCAGGCGCCGAAGTCGCGCAGGCCTTCGCGGCGTGCGCGCAGCAAGAAGGCGCCGACCGTGCTTTCTTCGTGGAACACCATGCCGTGAAAGCCGTCGTAGGGCTCGGTCAGCTCGGGAAAGCGCCCCGAGCGGTCCCAGTCGAAGCGGCCGCTGTCGGCCAGCACGCCGCCGATCACCGTGCCGTGGCCGGACAGGAACTTGGTGGCCGAGTGGTAGACCAGGTCGGCGCCGTGATCGAAGGGCTTCATCAGCCACGGCGTGGTGAAGGTGCTGTCCACCAGCAGCGGCAAGCCGGCCTCGTGCGCGATGGCGCTGACCGCCGGGATGTCCAGCACCACGAGCCCCGGGTTGCCCAGCGTCTCGCCGAACAGCAGCCGCGTCTCGGGCCGGATCGCCGCGCGCCAGGCGTCGATGTCGCCCGGCGGCACGAAGCTGGTGCTGATGCCGAAGCGCTTCAGCGTGAACTGCAGCAGGTTGTGGCTGCCGCCGTAGAGCATCGAGCTGGCGACGATGTGCGAGCCGGCACCGGCCAGCGTGGCGATCGCCAGGTGCAGCGCCGCCTGGCCGCTGGCGGTGGCGATGGCGCCGCTTGCGCCTTCGAGCGCGGCCACGCGTTCTTCCAGCACCGCGGTGGTCGGGTTGCTGATGCGGCTGTAGACATGGCCCGAGCGTTCCATGTTGAACAGGCTCGCCGCGTGCTCGCTGCTGTCGAAGACGAAGCTGGTGGACAGCACGATCGGCACCGCACGCGCGCCGCTGGCGGGGTCGGGCGCGGCGCCGGCGTGCAGCGCCAGGGTGTCGAAGCCGGGGTCGGAGTAACCGGGCATGGCGGGCTCGCTTCAGTCGATGACGTGGGGATTGTGGCGCGCGTGCGCTGTGCGCACACTGGCCCGGCCGCGTCCCGGCCGGCGGCGGGCGCGGCCGACCGTCCTTGCCCGCCGGGCCAAGGAGGGGTCATGAACCACGTGCCACGCTTGCGTTCCTGGATCGGTGTTGTTGCATTCGCGCTGGTGTCGGCCGGCGCCTCGGGGCAGGCGGGCCCCACCGCGCGGCTTCACTGCCAAGCCGTCGGCGGCGGCGCGCCTGAGGCGCTGGGCGATCGCGAGGGCCATGCGATTGCGGCGGGCACGTACAGCTGCCGTGTCGAGGGCGGGCCGGGCGATGGCGGCATCGTCACCGGGACCGCGATCTTCGAATGGGACAAGGGCCAGGCGGTGCTGCTTTCCGGCATGGGCATCAACCGCAAACCCGGTGCCGTCAGCGCCTACCAGCACCTCGAAGGCAAGCAGTCGCTGGTGATGACCGACGGCAAGGTCAGCGGTTTCACCGGTTCGGGGCGCGGGCGCTATACCCTGGCCACCGGCAGCATGGCTGCGATGGCCGGCAAGACCTACAGCTTCACCTTCAGCTCGACCGGCCCAGGCCAGTTCACGGTCGATCTAAAGAACGACTGACCCCGCACCAGGCCGCTGCGCGCCGGCAGCGGCTGCGGCGGCCATCCGCCGTTGGATTCGGTGCGCGCACGAGCGCGGCCGGGCGGGGATGCCGGTCGCGGTCGCGGTCGTTGGCGCGGCAGTGCAGCGCAGCGGGCTGCAAGCCGGGGTCGGCGCCGGCACGTATGGCGGCGCTGCACGTCTGACAGTGCCGGGGGAATGGGTGGCATCCGTCGAACCGCTGGTGCCGCACCCGCGCCACGCCGGCTCAAGTGCACCGCGCCCGCGGCCGATATCGGGATGCACCGCAATTGCAGCTCTCGTGCCATGTCCCACACCGCGTCCGCCCACCCGTCCGCGCCGAGCGCACCCGGTGCGGGCAACGCATGGTCGCTGTGGACGCCGGGGCTGCGCTTGATGCGCGGCCTGCGCTCGCGCAGCCAGGCGCTGCTCGTGCTGTCGAGCTGGCTGCCGCTGGCCGCCGCGGCGCTGCTGTGGCAAGGCGCGATCGGCGGCGCGGCCATGGACTCGCTGGGTGCGGCCTTGGACGGCCGCTGGGATGCGTCGGCGCTGCGCTGGGCGCTGTCGGGCCTGCTGCTGCTGACGTTGCTGGCTTCGGCCTACCTGGCGGTGTGTGCGTGGTTGAGCCTGGCACAGCGGCTGCAGCGGCAGGACGAAGCGGCCGCGGCCCAGACGCAGCGCTTGCGCGAGATGTCGGCGCGGCAGTCCAGCGTGCTGGCCGAAGCCCAGGCGGCGATGGCATTGCAGCAGGCCGAACTGCGTGCCGCGGTCGGCGAGCTGGCGCGGCGCACGGTGGCGCTGTGCGGCATGCTCGATGCCGGCGTGGGCGACGCCGCGCGCGCCGCCGCCGACCTCGAGGCGATCCAGGATGAAGAGCGCCACGCGCTGCAGTTGATGAGCAGCCTGCGCGCGCGGCTGCTGAGCCTGGCGCAGCACTGCCAGGCGCTGGGCGATGCCGCCTCGGCGGCGGCGCCGTCGCAGCTCGACGCTGCGCCGGGTTCGGTTGCCGAGCTCAGTGCCTGCGCGGCCGCCGAGATCGCGCACTGCCACCAGCTCAGCGAGCGCGTCGGCGGCGCCGAGCGGCTGAACGAGCGGCGCATCGACTCGATGCGCCGCAACATGGAGCGCTTGCAGTACCGCGGCGAACGCGGCTTGCTCGATGGCCAGCAGCTGATGGTGCTGACGCGGCAGATGCAGGTGGTGCAGGGGGCCGCCCAGCGGTCGCTCGAGCAGATCGCGCAGTGCAGCCAGGCGCTGGGCGCATTCGCCGCCGACGCTGCGCCGCCGGCGGCAGGCATGCACGCCAGCGCGTAGGAACAAGTCTCGGTACTTGGAGTTGCGCCGGCCTGCGATGCACCGCCCGCGTGTCCGAGCAAGCCGAGCGCAACCTCAGCCGGCGATCGGCGGCGAGGCCCGCACCACGCGGATCCGGCCGGCCAGGCGCAGCCCGTCGCGGAAGTTCAAGCCCATCAGCATGAAGTTGGTGGCGCCGGCGAGCAGCTCGATGGCCTGCACGGCGTAGAAGCTGGCGTCGAAGGCCCCGGCCGCAGCCCAGCGGTTCAGCACGATCGCGCAAGGCACCAGCACCAGCAAGCCGTTGGCGGCGATGAAGGCCATGCGCTTGGTCTTGGCATCGACGAGCCGCCCCTTGCGCCGCTTGCCGAGGAAGTTGCCGCTGCCGCCCACGGCGGCCATGGCCGGGATCATGATCCACAGCCCCGGGGTCACGATCAGCGCCTTCACCCGCGCCACCGCGGCAGCCGAGCCGAAAAGCTCCACGATCACGGTGGACACGAAGAAGGCGGCAAGGCACAGCAGGGCGAGGATTCCCGCGGTGAGGTGGGCGCGCTTGGGCATGAGATCTCCTTTGATGGTGACGGACGCAGGCGGCGCGGCGCTTCGGCACGGCGGCCTGGCCGAGGTGTTGCGAGTGGGTTCACTGTAGAAGCCGGTCAACGCCGCGCATAGCCCGAAGCCGGCGACACGCTGTCGGGTGTTCGCCGACAATCGCGGCCTCTCGGAAGGGGCTTGCGGATGGACCGTTTCGATGCCATGCGTGCCTTCGTGCAGGTGCTGGAAAGCGGCAGCTACACCCAGGCCGCACGACAGCTGAACCTGCACAAGGCCACCGTCAGCCAGCAGATCCAGCAGCTCGAGGAAAGGCTCGGCACGCGGCTGCTGACGCGCACCACGCGGTCGGTTGCGCCGACCGCGGAGGGCACCGCGTACTACGCACATGCGTGCAGCATCCTGCAGCAGGTGGACGAGGCCGAAACCTTGCTGCGCGAGGGCGCCAGCGCCGCGGCGGGCCATCTTCGCGTGAACGTGCCGGTGGCCATGGGCCGCCTGGTGTTTGCGCCGGAGATCCGCCACTTCCTGCAGCGCTACCCGAGGATCACGATCGAGCTGGGATGCACCGATCGCGCGGTCGACCTGGTGACCGAAGGCGTCGACTGCGCGCTGCGCGGCGGGCAGTTGCCGGATTCCAGCCTGTCAGCGCGCCGTGTCGGCGACCTGCGCTTCGTGCTGTGCGCTGCGCCGCACTACATCGAGCAGCACGGCCTGCCCGAGACTGCCGAAGCGCTGGCCCGGCACCATCAGATCGGCCACGTGTCGGGCTCGAGCGGCAAGCTGCGCCCGATAGTCTTGAGCCGCGACGGGTACAGCGCCGAGTTCGACCTGCCCGCACGGCTGGTCACCACCGACAGCGCGGTCGCGCTGAGTGCGGGCCTGGACGGACTGGGCCTGATCGTGCTGGCGCAGTTCGTCGCCAGCCACTACCTGGCCAGCGGTGCGCTGGTGCGCGTGCTGCCGGGCTGGAGCTGTCCGTCGCTGCCCTTGCATCTGGTGACGCCGACCACGCGCAAGCGCCCGGCGCGGGTGCAGGTGTTCATGGACTGGGCCCAGGCGCTGCTGCTGCGGCGAATCGGCGCGCACCTGGACGCGCGGTGACGGCAACGCGCAGGCACGGCTGGCGGCGCGCCCGCAGCGGCTCGTGGCCGAGCCGACTGCCCGTGCCACGCTGCGGGCGCGATTGCACTTGCACTTGATACGATCGGCGCCCCGTCGTCCCCGAGCGCGCCCATGTCCGGCAGCACCTTCGGCGCACTGTTTCGCGTCACCAATTTCGGCGAAAGCCACGGCCCGGCGATCGGCTGCGTCATCGACGGCTGCCCGCCGGGCATGGCCTTGGCCGAGGCCGACATCCAGCACGACCTGGACCGCCGCCGCCCCGGCACCAGCCGGCATGTCACGCAGCGCAACGAGGCCGACCGCGTCGAGATCCTGTCGGGCGTGTACGAGGGCCAGACCACCGGCACGCCGATCGCGCTGCTGATCCGCAACACCGACCAGCGCAGCAAGGACTACGGCAACCTGCTCGACACCTTCCGCCCCGGCCATGCCGACTACAGCTACTGGCGCAAGTACGGCCTGCGCGACCCGCGCGGCGGCGGCCGTGCCTCGGCGCGGCTGACGGCACCCACCGTCGCGGCCGGCGCGGTGGCCAAGAAGTGGCTGGGCCAGAAGTACGGCACGCGCTTCGTCGGCTGGATGACGCAGATCGGCGACGTCGTGATTCCGTTCGAGGACGAGGCGCAGATCGAGCTCAACCCGTTCTTCGCGCCCAGCGCCGGCATCGTGCCGCAACTCGAGGCGGCCATGGATGAACTGCGGCGCTCGGGCGACTCTTGCGGTGCACGGTTGACCGTCACCGCACGCGGCATGCCGCCAGGGCTGGGCGAGCCGGTGTACGACCGGCTCGACGCCGACATCGCCTACGCGATGATGGGCCTGAACGCGGTCAAGGGCGTGGAGATCGGCGCCGGCTTTGGCTGCGTCACGCAAAAGGGCAGCGAGCACGGCGACGAGCTGACGCCGCAGGGCTTTCGCAGCAACCATGCCGGCGGCGTGCTCGGCGGCATCTCCAGCGGCCAGGATCTGGTGGTGCACCTGGCGGTCAAGCCCACCAGCTCGATCCGCATCGAACGCGATTCGATCGACCGCGCCGGCCAGCCGACGCGGGTGCGCACGATCGGCCGCCACGACCCCTGCGTGGGCATCCGCGCCACGCCGATCGCCGAGGCGCTGCTCGCGCTGGTGGTGATGGACCACGCGCTGCGCCAGCGCGCGCAGTGCGCCGACGTGCAGCTGCCGCTGCCGCCGATTGCCGCGAGCAGCGGCGCTTGAGCCGCGCCGTGCTGCCGCCATGAAGGTGCTGATCCTTGGCGCGGGGCGGGTCGGCGAGAGCGTGGCCGAAAGCCTGGTGTCGGAGCACAACGACATCACCGTGATCGATACCGACGCCAAGCGGCTGGCGCTGCTGCAAGACCGCATGGACCTGCGCGGCGTGGTCGGCAACGGCATCCAGCCGTCGGTGTTGCGCGAGGCCGGCGCCGACGACGCCGACATGCTGATCGCCTGCGCGCCGATGGACGAGACCAACCTGGTGGCGTGCAAGATCGCCGCCGAGGTGTTCGGCATCCAGCGGCGCATCGCGCGCGTGCGCAGCCCCGAGTTCGTCGACGGCAGCGAGCTGATGCGCAAGGAAGGCTTCGCGGTCGACGAGCTGATCTGCCCTGAGGCCAGCCTGACCACGTACATCGGCAAGCTGATCCAGTACCCCGAGGCGCTGCAGGTGCTGGAGTTCGCGCAGGCGCGCGTCAGCCTGATCGCGGTGCGCGCGATGGACGGCGCGCCGATGGTGCAGCACGTGATCTCCGAGCTGCCGTCGCTGGTGCCGAATCTGCCGATGCGCATCGTCGCGATCTACCGGCGCGACGTGCGCGGCCACGACGTGCAGATCGTGTGCGACGGCAGCACGCGCATCGAACTGGGCGACGAGCTGTTCGTGCTGGCAGCCAGCCAGCACGTGCGCGCGGTGCTGGACGCGCTGCACCAGCGTAGCCGCCCGGTGCGGCAGGTGATCGTGGCCGGCGGCGGGCGCGTCGGCCTGCGCCTGACGCGGCAGATCGCGCACGAGTGCCACGTCAAGCTGATCGAGGCCGGCGCCGAGCGCTGCGACTACCTCAGCAGCGAGCTGGCGGGCGCGGCGCTGGTGCTGCACGGCGACTCCACCGACGAGGACCTGCTCGAGCGCGAACGCGTGCACGACACCGACCTGTTCCTGGCGCTGACCAGCGACGACGAGGACAACATCATGTCGTGCCTGCTGGCCAAGCGCATGGGCGCGAGCCGCGTGCTGGCGCTGATCAACCGGCGCAGCTACGCCGACCTGGTGCAAGGCCCGGGCACGCAGATCGACATCGCGGTGTCGCCGGCGCAGACCATCATCGGCGAGCTGCTCGCGCACGTGCGCCGCGGCGACGTGGCCGCGGTGTACAGCCTGCGCCGCGGCGACGCCGAGGCGCTGGAGGCGGTGGTGCGCGGCGACGAGAAGAGTTCCAAGCTGGTCGGCCGGCGCATCGAGCAGCTGGCGCTGCCGCCGGGCGCGGCGATCGGCGCGATCGTGCGCGAGGGGCCCGGGGCCGACCTGAAGCCGGCGTGGGAGGTGATCATCGCGCACCACGACACCGTGATCCGCAGCGGCGACCATGTCATCGTGTTCCTGCCGCGCAAGCGCATGGTGCGGCAGATCGAGAAGCTGTTCCAGGTCGGCGCGACCTTCTTCTGACCCGTGCGGCGCCTTCGCCATCACGCTGTCATGAATCTGCCGCTGGCCGTCACCGCGCTGGTCGGGCGCATGCTGGTGATGTTCGCGCTGCTGTTCGCGGTGCCGCTGGGCTTTGCGCTGAGCGAGCACGATCCGGGCGAGATGGCCTTCATCGTGTCGATGGGCTTCACCCTGGGCGCCGGCGTGCTGCTGACGCTGGCCACCCGGCGCTTCAAGCGCGAACTGCAGGTGCGCGACGGCTTCGTGCTGGTGGTGCTGATCTGGCTGGTGCTGCCGGCGGTTGCCGCGCTGCCGCTGTGGCTGGCGATTCCGGGCATCAGCGCCACCGACGCGTACTTCGAGGCGATGTCGGGCTTTACCGCCACCGGCGCAACGCTGCTGTCGGGCCTGGACCGGCTGCCGCTGTCGGTCAACGTCTGGCGTTGCTTCCTGCAGCTGGTCGGCGGCCTGGGCATCATCGTGCTGGCGGTGGCGATCCTGCCGCTGCTGGGCATCGGTGCGGCGCAGCTGTTCAAGGCCGAGATGACCGGCCCGATGAAGGACACGCGGCTGACGCCGCGCATCGCCGAGACCGCGCGCGGCCTGTGGACCGTGTATTTCGTCGGCTGCATCGCCTGCATGTTCGCCTACCGCTGGGCCGGCATGAGCTGGCCCGACGCGTTCATGCACATGTGCACCACGATGAGCACGGCCGGGTTCTCGTCGCACGACGCCAGCTTCGGCTACTGGAATTCGCCGCTGATCGAAGGCGTGTCGGTGTTCTTCATGATGCTCGCCGGCGTCAGCGTGGCGCTGTACTTCCTGGCCTGGCGGCGGCGTTCGCTGGCGCCGCTGTGGCGCAACACCGAGGCGCGCGCGTTCGTCGGCGTGATGGCCGCCAGCGTGCTGCTGATCTCGCTGTACCTGTGGCTGGACGGCATCTACGCCGACTACCGCGTGGCGCTGCGGCATACCCTGTTCCACGTGGTGTCGGTGGGCACGACCACCGGCTACGCGACCCAGGACTACACGCAGTGGCCGCCGTTTTCGTCGCTGCTGATGATCCTGCTGGGGTGTTTCGCCACCTGCGGCGGCTCCACCGGCGGCGGCATCAAGATGATGCGCATGCTGCTGCTGCTCAAGCAGGTGCGGCGCGAGCTGGTGCGCATCGTGCATCCGAGCGTCGTCAACCCGGTGGTCATCGGCGGCCAGGTGGTGCCGCTGCGCGCGATGCAAAACGTCATCGCCTTCATGATGGTCTACGGCGCCACGCTGGTGGTGCTGACGATGGCGATGCTGTTCAGCGGGCTGGAGCCGATCACCGCGTTCACCGCGGTGGTGGCCTGCCTGAACAACATCGGTCCCGGCCTGGGCGATGTCGGCCCTGCGGTCAACTACGGCGGGCTCAGCGACTTCCAGACCTGGGTGTGCACCTTCGCGATGGTGCTGGGGCGGCTGGAGTTGCTGTCGCTGCTGGTGCTGTTCACGCCGCAGTTCTGGCGCGGCTGACGGGCCGTGATGCGCTGCGCGTCTTGGCTGTCGTCAGCACCCCCGGTCAGCAGCGGCGAATGAACCTGGTGTCGGCCTCGGGCCGAGAATCCGGCTCTTCACGCTGAGCGCCACCCGCGATCAGGCCAGCCGCTGCACCGCCTGCGCGATCGCCGCCAGCTTGGCCTCGGCCACCTGCATCGAGCAGATCGGGTTGTCGGCAAAGGTGGCGAAGCCGCAGTCGGGGTGCAGCAGCAGCCGCTCGGCGCCGAACAGCGCCTTCGCGCGCGCGATCTGCGCCGCGATCGCGTCCACCGGCTCGATGGCCGCGTGCTTCTGGTTGACCACGCCGATGCCGATGCGCGCGTCGGCCGGCAGCTGCTGCAGCAGCGCCATGTCGCCGGCGCGCGGCGTGCAGGCTTCGAGCAAGTAGGCCCCCACCCGCATGCCGGCCAGCGTGGCCAGCAGCGGCGCGTAGCTGCCGGCCAGCGCCACCGACTCGTCGGGGGTCCAGTTGCCGCGGCACACGTGCAGCGCGATGCGCTCGCGCGGCAGGCCCGCGACGGCCGCATTGACCAGCTCGCGCGCGAAACCCAACTCGTGCTCGGGCCCGGCCGACTCCGACAGCGCGCCGCACATGAAGCTGCGCTTGTTCTTCGGCCCGCTGAACACCACCTCGCACAGGACCGGCTCGTCGAGCTGCACCAGCGCGGCTCCGGCGTCCAGCAGTTCGGCCACCTCCTCGTGCAGCACGCGCACGATGTCGGCGGCGATCTGCTCGCGCGTGGCGTACACGCTGTCGGCGATGCAGTCCATCCACATCGTGCGCGTCAGCAGGTACGGTCCGGGCAGCGCCACCTTGACCGGCGCGGCGGTGAGCGTGCGCAGGAAGTCCAGCTCGTGCACCGCCAGCGGCCGGTTGCGCCGGATGCGGCCGAACACGCCGGGGTGGCGCACCTCGGCCGCGGGCACGTCCAGCGCACGCAGCTCGGCTTCGAACGCGGCCGGATCCTCCACCAGCGGCAGCAGGTCGGTCAGCGGCACGAGCTGGCAGTTGTCCAGCCGCGTGGCGACGAAGCTGGCGTAGCTGTCGCGCCGCTGCTCGCCGTCGGTGAACAGCGTGGCGCCAGCGCGCTGCTGCGCGGCGGCGACCAGGCGCACCGCGTCGTCGGCCGTGTCCTGGAAGGCGGCGTCGTCCAGCCGGCCCTGCACGTGCGCGTGCATCGCATCCATCAGCCAGCGCGGGCGCGGCCAGCTGCCGATGCCGGTGATGGCCAGCGGCGGCAGCGCCGGTGCCGCTACCGGGGCGCGGCGGACCGGCGCCGCGGCCGCGTCCGGCGCCGCGGCGCGGGCCGGCGCGGCCGGTGCCGACGTGCGTTGGGCCAGTGCGCCCTTGCAGACCAGGAAGCTGCGCTGCTTGCCCTGCCGCGTCCACGACACCAGCTGGTTGCGCGTCATGCGGCACCAGGCCGGCAGATCCTCGTCGACCGAGGTCTCGGTCGAGCGGATCTCGAGCAGGCCGCCCGGCGGCAGCGGGTCGATGTGCTTGCGGATCAGCAGCAGCAGCCCGTTGCCGCAGTCAAGATCGCCGCCGTCGAAGGCGACGTCGGCGTGGAGGTCATGTGCGGCGCTGGGTTGCATGCGGCGGCAAGCGCTGGGCTCAGTAGCTGATGCTGGGGCAGCTGTCGCCCATGAACTCCACCAGCTTGGCGCCGCCGACCATCACCGCGCCGCCGACCAGCGCGTTCTCGTCGAGCTTGCGCTTCTTGAAGCACGGCGAGCACACGTAGATCTTGCCGCCGGCCTTGGCGAAGTTGGCGATCAGGTCTTTCAGCGGCGCGAAGCCGTCCTCGTGGATGTCGTCGGCGTAGCCGGGCTGTGACAGGCGCACCCCTTCGATTGACAGGAACACCACCGTGTCCTTGTCCGACGCGGCGGCCGCGTTGGCGACGACGAAGGCGACGGTTGCCTTGTCCGGGTCGTTCTTGGCGTGGGTCAGGTTGACGACGAATTTTCCAGCCATGGGGGGTCTCTCGTGTGGACAGTGGGGAAGGGGTCAAGCCGGGCGGCGCGCCCGGATCCAGTACGCGGGTGGCGCGGCTTGCAGCAGTTCGTGCCGCGTCATGCGGCAGTACGCGGGAATGTCCTCGGGCGCGCCGGCATCGGTGGCGGTGAGCTTGAGCACCTGGCCCGGCATCGCCTGCAGTCGCATGCGCAGTTCGATCACCAGTTCACCGCAGCCCATCTCGCCAGCGTTCCAGGATTGGTCTTCGGTGATCGGCATGCCGGCGCAGGAATGGGATGGCGGGGGCGCAGTGTATGCGCCGCGCGGCGCGTCAAGGCCGATCAGCCCTTCGCCACGTCCGCCTTGGGCAGCCAGGCAAAGGCCAGCGCGCCGGCCACCAGCAGCGCGGCGATGGTCAGCATCACCGCGCTGAACAGGTCGACGCCGCGTGCCTGCGCCAGCGACGCGACCAGGCCGGTGAACCACTGCATCAGCGCCACGCCCATGAACATCGCCATCGTGAACAGCGCCAGCGCGCGCCCGACGAGGGCCGGCGGGTAGGCGCTGCGCACTTCCGAGTACTGCAAGATCATGTAGCCCGACACCAGGCCGAGCAGCAGCATCAGGCCGACGTCGAGCGCGGCGTTGCCCGACACCGCGAGCACGACGAACAGCGCCGCGCACAGCAGCGAGTAGCCGATCAGCCGCCGGCGCCGCGCGTGGCCGCCGGGGTCGAAACGGCCGAACAGCGCGGGGCCGATCAGCGAGATCGCCGACACCACCAGCGCGACGTTGCCGCTGTCCACCAGCGAGAAGCCGTGGCGCTCGATCAGCAGCGGCCCGAGCCACAGGCCGCGCAGCGTGATGAACGAGGCGTAGCACACGAACGACAGCGCGACGATGCCGGCGGTGTGCGGCAGCTTCAGCAGCGCCACGAAGGCCAGCGCCGCCTGGCCCAGGCTCTCGCGCGGCGCCGCCGCGCGCTGCGCGATGTCCGGCTCGTGCACCTTCCATGCGACCAGCGCCCAGGCCGCCACCGAACAAGCGGCAAGTACGAAGTAGGCCACCCGCCAGGAGGTGGCCTCAACCAGCCAAGCCAGCGGCGTGCCGGTGGCCAGCAACCCGATGCCGCCCAGGCTCATGATCGTGCCCGACAGCGCGGTGAAGCGCGCCGGCGGGAAGTGCCGCGCGATGAACACCGTGCACACCAGGAACGCGGCGGCGCAGCCCACGCCGATCATCATCTGCGCCAGCATCAGCGTGGCGTAGCCCGGCGCCACCGCGGCGAGCAGCGCACCGGCGATGGCCAGCGGAAAGCTCGCCAGCAGCGTGCGGCGCACGCCGTGCAGGTCGATGCCGATGCCCATGAACAGCTGCATCGCGCCGAACGCGAAGTGAAACGCGCCGGCAAAGCTGCCGAGCTGCTGCGGCGTCAGGTGCAGCTCGGCCTGCAGCGGTGCCGCCAGGATTGCCGCCACCGTGCGGAAGGCCTGGCTCATGGCGAAGGTGGCGGTCAGCGCCAGCAGCATCACCACGGCCGATGGGCGTGCCGCCGGCGCGGCTGCGGCGCCGCTCATCGGCGATCAGCGCGCGGCGCGTTCGGCCGCGGCGGCTTGCTCGGCCGCGGCTTCGGCCATGAAGTCGCCGTCCTGCGACAGCCGGTCCAGCGACAGGTTCGGGTAGTGCTGGGCAAAGCCGTCGAGGATGCGCTGCAGCGGCACGTCGTCGAAGGCGCCGTGCAGCGTCACGTATTCCATGTGGCGGTTGCCGGCGCGGTCGAAGGGGTGGTAGATCGAATCGGCGCGGCCGTCGAACTCCAGCGGCAGCAGGCCGAAGCGCTCGCACAGCTCGAGGTTGAAGGCCGGGGTGGACTTGACCCACGCATCGTCCAGCCAGATGTCGGTGTAGCCGTGCCAGACGAACAGGTCGGTGCCCATGCTGCGGCGCATGCGCTCGGTGGTCAGGTGGTTGCGCACGTCGGCGTAGCCCACGCGCGCCGGGATGCCCGCTGCCCGGCAGGCTGCCGCCAGCAGCGCCGCCTTGGGCACGCACCAGCCGAAGCCGTTGGCCAGCACCGTGCTGGCCTTCAGGCCGTGCACGCTCATGTCGATGCGGTAGGGGTCGTAGCGGAAGCCGTCGCGCACCGCGTAGTGCAGCGCGACCGCGCGCTCGCGGTCATCGCCGCCCCGCGCGTGCTCGCGGGCGAAGGCGATCACGCTCGGATGGTCGCTGTCGACCATGACCGCGGGTTGCAGCGACTCGGCATTCGGTGAGTGGGACATCGGTTCGGCTTTCGTGATCAGGGTTGTCGGATGGCAGCTTGCCGCGCAGTTCGGCCTTGGCGGACGATTTCCGGCGTCGGGCGCGCGAAGTCCTTGACCAGGCGCAACCCGTTCGGATGCTGCCGCCTGGCCAGCGGCGGGTGGCGTGTCGGCGCGGCCAAACGTCCGGGGATCGCGGGGATCGCGGGGATCGCGGGGATCGCGAGGAGCGCGAGGAGCGCGGGGAGCGGTTGCGCCGGCATCGAAGATGCCTTTCAGGCTGTGCGCGTTGCCACGCGCGGCGCCTGCGCATCGCCAAAGGGTGGGCCGATCTTGAACACGCCGCTGACCCGCGCCGCTGGCTCGCCGTCGGCCGTGACCAGGCCCTGCATGAACACCAGGCTGCGTGTGCGGTGCAGCAGTTGGGCCTGGCCTTGCACCCAGGCCCCCAGCTTGCACGGCGCCAGGTAGTCCACCTGCAGGCTCACCGTGGGCAGAAAGTGCGTGGCGAGCTCGGCCGACAGCGCATGCGCGGAAATCGGCAGCAGCATGTCGCAGAAGGTGGCGACCATGCCGCCGTGGCCCACGCCCATCGTGTTGCAGTGCCGCGGCTCGACCCTGAAGCCCAACAGCACCGCGCCGTCGAGCTTGTTCACGTACAGCGGGCCGTTGGCGTCGATGAAGCCGCTGCCGAAGCGGCGCGGCTTGAAGCCTTCGGGAATATCCAAAGCGGGCACGGGCGGCTGGGCAACGGTCATGCAGGCTTCCGGTGGCGCGCGATCGCGAGATGGCGGGTGGTTGGCCCTATTCTGCAAGAAGCCTCTTCACCCCCGACGAAGCCGGCCTGAACAGGCGAGGGCGCCGCTGTTCGCGCCGCGACCAGGCGGGTTGCGCGGCCGTGCGTGGCTCGGCCGCTGCCGCTCGCGGCCGGGGTCTTCCCGATGCCCGCGCCGCGCTGCGGCAACCTATGCTGCGGCCCACCGCGCCGGTGCACGCAGCGCGCCGGGCCGGCTACGGGCAGGCGCATGCAGCTACCGATCCATCTGATGCACTCCGGCGGGCGCAGCTTGCAAGAGCAGCTGTTCGACCAGTTTGTCGCGCAGCTCGCCGAGGGCCTGCTGCGCCCGGGCATGCGCATGCCGGCGACGCGCCAGCTCGCCAGCGATTTGGGCGTGTCGCGCAACACCGTGGTGCTGACCTACGAGCGGCTGGTCGCCGAGGGCTTCATCGAGATGCGCCCGCCGCTCGGCGCCTTCGTGACCACGCGCGGTGTGCCCGGCGCTGCCGTCGCGCCGCCTGCCGCATCCAACCCGCCATACGACGAGGCCGCCGCGCCACAGCGCGCTGCGCGGGTGCCGACGCGGTTTCGCGGCCAGATGCATGCGCTGCGTTCACCCTGCGCCGACGGGGTCGAGTTCGACTTCTGGGTCGGCCGCCCCGATCCGCGGTTGTTCCCGGCGCAGGCCTGGCGCAAGCTGGTCGACACGTCGCTGGCGCAGATGCAGCACGGCGATGGCAGCTACGGCGAGCCCGCCGGTCTGCGCAGCCTGCGCGCCGCGGTGGCCGCGCATGTCGGCGCCACGCGCGGCATCGTGTGCGGCGCCGGCGACGTGATCATCACCAACGGCATCCAGGAAGGCCTCAACATCGTCGCGCGGCTGCTGCTCGCACCGGGAACCGGGGTCGGCATGGAAAGCCCCGGCTACGCCGGCGCGGCCAACGTCTTCGCCGGCTTCGGCGCGCGCGTGCTGCCGCTCGAGGTCGACGCCGAAGGCGCCGTGCCCGACGCGCTGCCCACCGATTGCGCGATGGTCTACCTGACCCCCGCGCACCAGTACCCCAGCGGCGTCGCGCTGTCGGCGCCGCGGCGCCGCGCGTGGCTGCGCTGGGCGCGCGGCAGTGGCGGCTTCGTCGTCGAGGACGACTACGACAGCGACTTCTCGTTCGACGCCACGCCGCTGCCGGCGATGAAGGCCGAGGATCGCGACGACTGCGTGATCTACCTCGGCACCTTCTCCAAGAGCCTGGCCGCCGGGCTGCGCCTGGGCTACCTGATCGCGCCGCGCGTGCTGCATGACGCGGCGGTGGCGATCAAGGGGCTGATGACCAACGGTTCGCCGTGGCTGCTGCAGGCGTCGCTGGCGGCGTTCATCGACAGCGGCGAGTTCGCGCACCACCTGCGGCGCTTGCGCAAGCATTACGCCGTGCGCCGCGACGCGCTGGCGGCCGCGCTGGCGCGGCACTTCGGCGGCGACGTGCCGCGCGGCAGCCACGCCGGCATGCACCTGGTGTGGCAGGCTCCTGCCGTGCTGCCTGCTGGCGCAGAGATCGAGCTGCTGGCCCGTGCGGCCGGCGTCGGGGTCTACAGCCTGCGCAGCGGCAATGCGTGGCTGGATGCGAGCTCGCCGGCCGAGCGCTGGGCGCGTTCGCTGCTGTTCGGCTACGCCGCGCTCGACGAGCGCGAGATCGCCACCGCCATCGCCCGGCTGGCCGCGGCGCTGTCGCCGAACGCGCCGCACGGCTGAACAGCATCAGGGTTTTCCCGTGCAATGCGGCTGTCGGCCGCATGGCCCCATGGCGGTCAGGGCTCATGGCACTTGTTCGCGCTCGGCGCGCGGCCGAGCATGCCGTCGACCGGCTCGCTGCAGGGCCGGCGTGCCCGAGGAGATGCAGATGCGCAGGATCATTGCCCGCGGTTGTCTGTTCATCGTGCTGGCGCTGGCGACGCAGTGGTCGCTGGCACAGATCTGGGACACCGTGCCCGACGAGCAGCTGAAGGCGCTGAACCTGGAGCGCTCGGCCTCGCCCAAGCAGCTCTACGACGCGTTGGTCACGCGCTACAAGGCCAACCTGACCAAGGGCAAGTTCGCCAAGTGGTGGGAGCCGGCGCCGATCGACCAGTACATGGCGCCGACCCTGTTCTACAAGCCGCCGCCCGAGCTGAACATCGACGTCACGCGCGAACAATGCGTCGCGTGCCACACCACGGTCACGCACGGCTGGGTGCAGTCGTGGCAGCAAAGCGTGCACGCCAACCTCGACGCGCTGCGCAAGCTGCCCGACGGCGACGTGCGCGCGTACAAGAAGTCGATCCTCGGCGAGGTCGAGCAGGGCCTGCGCGCCCAGGGGCTGCTGGCCGCGGGCGCGCCGCTGAAGGAGGTGGGCTGCATCGACTGCCACATGGGGGTGGGCAAGGCCGGGGGCAACCACCTGCGCGACCTGCACCTGCCCAACCGCGCCGATTGCGGCACCTGCCACATCAAGCAGTTCGCCGAGGCCGAGTCCGAGCGCGACACCCAGACCTGGCCGCAAAAGCAGTGGGCGCAGGGGCATCCGTCGCACGCGGTGGACTACACCGCCAACGTCGAGACGGCGACCTGGGCCGCGTTGCAGCAGCGCGAGGTGGCCGCCGGCTGCACGATGTGCCACTACAACCAGACCAAGTGCGATGGCTGCCACACGCGGCACGAGTTCTCCACGGTGGAGGCGCGCAAGCCCGAGGCCTGCTCGACCTGCCACAACGGTGTCGACCACAACGAGTACGAGCAGTTCATGCTGTCCAAGCACGGCACGCGCTACCAGGCGCACGGCTCGACGTGGGACTGGAACGCCCGGCTGGCCGACGCCTACACCAAGGGCAAGCAGACCGCGCCGACTTGCCAGACCTGCCACATGGAGTTTCGCGGCCAGTACACGCACAACGTGACGCGCAAGGTGCGCTGGGGCTTCCTGCCGTTTACCAGCATCGTCGACAACCTCGACCACCCGTGGTTCAAGGACCGCAAGGATGCCTGGGTGCAGGGCTGCTCGCAGTGCCACAGCCCGCGCTTCGCGACCACCTACCTGGACATGTCGGACTCGGGCATCAAGGAGGGCGTCAAGCTGGTCGAGAGCTCGCGCAAGGTGGTGCAAAAGCTCTACGACGACAAGCTGCTGGTCGGGCAGAAGACCAACCGGCCCGCGCTGCCCGAGCCCGAGAAGGACGAGCCCGGCGCGTTCAACTCGCTGTTCTTCAGCAACGGCAACAACCCGACGCTGGTGGACCGCACCTTCGCCGAGATGTGGGAGCAGCACATCGCGCGCTACATGAAGGGACTGCAGCACGTCAACCCGGGCGGCTGGACTTACTCGCACGGCTGGTCGGACCTGATCAAGGACCAGACCCTCATCAACGAGGCCGACACCACGCTGCGCGAGAAGGCGGCGCTGGAGCAGCGCTTGCGCAAGCTCGAGGGCACGCCCGAGCGCCGCAGCTGGTGGAGCGGCAGCGGCTCGCAGCAGGCGGGCCTCGGTCTGAGCGTGGTCGAAGAGCAGCCGCTGCTGGCCTCGGGCGCGCTGGCGCTGCTGGGTATCGGCTTCGTGATCGGCGGGCTGCGCAGCGGGCGGCGGCGCGCAGCCGACGACGGCGGTGATGGCTGACGCGGCGCAGGCGGGCATGCGCCTGCCGCTGCGCCCGGGCGCGCTGCGTTTGCTGTCGTGGGCGCTGGGCGCGCTGTTGCTGGCCGCCGCGGCGGCGCTGGCCTGGCGCACGCTGGCCGCGCCGGCGCCCTACCGCTACGAGCTGCAGGCCACGCCGGTGGGCGCAGCCGATGGCATCCAGACGGTGCGCGTGCTCGACGGCGACGGTGCGCTGCTGGCCGAGGCCGAGGTGGCGCGCGACGCGCACGGCCCGCTGCTGCTGCAATGGCACGCCCGCGTCGACGACCCGCTGCTGTACCTGAACGTGCCCGGTGCCGAGACCCAGGCGCTGGCCCAGGTGCTGGCGCGCCATCGCCAGCCGGGCATGGCCGTGCTGGCGTGGTGGGACACCTCGCGCCAGTTGCGCCACTGGGGCGCAGGCGAGATGCGCTTCGACCAGCACCTTGCGCGGCCGCTGTTCGTGCCGCAACGCTGGCATGGCCAACAACGGCAGGTGCTGCGCGCCGAGCGCGACTTCTGGGGCACGGCCGACGCAGCACAGCTGGAGGCCTTCGACACCTTCGCGCGCGCGCTGGTGGCCACCGAGGAGGAGGGTGTCAAGCTGCTGCGCGCGCTGGCGCCGGCCGGTGCGATCGTCGTGCTGCACCTGCGCGACCTGGTGCTGCTGGGCGAGCTGTTCCCGCAACAGCTCGGCGTGTCGTTCCAGGACTTCGCCGATACGGGCGACGTGCACCGCTCGGTGCGCGGCGTGCAGGGCTGGCTGCGCGAGGGCACGCAGCAGGCCTACAGCGTGATGAAGCTGCCCGACAACCGGGTGCGCGCGATCGCGCTGAACGACGAAGCGAGCGCTGCGACGCTGGCCGCGCGCCTGCTGCCGCTGATCGGCAACCGGCAGGATGACGTGGCCGGGCTGACTATGGTGTACCGCGCCGGCGGCTACGCGGTGTTCGAGCTGGCGGCGGCCGCGCCGCAATGACGCCGGTGGCGCGGCGCAGCGCGGCGGCAGCGTCGTGAGTACAGCGCCGGCGCTGCACCTGCGCGCGTACCGGGCCGTGGCCTAGGCGCCGCGCGTCGCGCCGCGCTCGGCGAAGCCTTGCGGCCGGCCGCTGCCGCGCACCTGTAGCCGCCCATCGGCATCGACCAGATAGGCGCGCACCGCTGGATAGGCCTCGAGCAGCGCAGCCGCGCGGCTTGGCGCGAGCACGGCCAGCGTGGTCGACAACCCGTCGGCCAGCGTGGCGCGCGGCGCCGCGGCCGACACCGACAGGTAGTGGTTGGCGCTGCGCCCGGTGTGCGGATCGAACAGATGGTGGATGCGCGGGTCGGGGCCGAGCGGCGTACCGGCGCCGGCCGAGGTGGCCAGCGCCGGCAGCGCGCCAGCGCTGTCGCCCAGCGGCAGCTCGAACAGCGTGCGCTGGCCGTCGCGCGGGTCAGCGATGGCCGCTTGCCACATCCCCCCGGTGGGCCGCTGGCCGCGCACGCGCACTTCGCCCAGGTCGACCAGCACGTCGTCGAAGCCGGCGGCGCGCAGCAATTCGGTCACGCGGTCGGTGACGTAGCCTTGCGCGATGCCGTTGAGCGTGACCGCCATGCCGGGGCGGCGCAGGCGAATCCGGCCGGCGTCGACTTCGAGCTGCCGGTAGCCGACGCGGCGCAGCGCGCGCGCGATCTCGTGCGGCGCCGGCCCGGCCGCTCGCGCACCGGGCGCGGCGAAGTGATCGGCATACAGCCGCCACAGCGGCTGCACGGTCGGGTCGAACGCGCCGTCGCTGTGGCGTGCGAGCGCCAGGCCGAACGACAGCAGCTCGACCAGTTCGCCCGGCGGGTCGTTCAGCTCGCCGCGCGCGTTCAGGCGCGACAGCGCCGACGCCGGCCGGTACAGGCTGAAGATCGCCTCCAGGCGCTCGATCTCGTGCGTGCACTGGCCGATCAGCGCCTGCGCCAGCGCGCGCTGCGGGTGAACCAGCGTCAGCGACGCCTGCGCCCCCATCGCCACGCCTTTCCACACGCTCACGGTTGGCGCCGCGGCGGCCAGCGCCTCGCCGATGCCGCACAGCGGCGACACCGCCGAGCAGCCGGCCAGGATCGAAATGAAGCGTCGTCGCGTGGGCATGGCAGACCTCGGTTCAGTGCTTGGGCGAGCGCGGCGTGGGCGCGCTCGCGGTCGTTGGCGGCGCTGTGCCCGGTGCGCTCGCTGCCGGCAGCGCCAGATCGACCGGCCCGAGCACGTAGCTGTCGGGAATCTCGGACAAGCGCAACACGCGTCCGCGGTGCTGGGCCTGGAATGCCTCGGCCGCCGCCTTGTCCGCGAACGGAACCGCCTCGGGGGCGCCCATGCCGCCGCGCGCATCGCTGTCGACCACGAACCATGCGTTGCGCGCGTCGGTCCAGGTGCCGGGCTCGGGCTGGGCCCAGTCCTTCGCGCGGCCCATGTCGTTGACGTAGATCGCGGCGATGTCGCGCGGCTCCTCGGGCAGCCGGGTGAAGGCGATCGTGTCGCGCACCGACGAGAACCACACCGGCGCGGCCTGGCCCTGCAGATGGATCTGCCCCTTCGGTCCTTCGTGATCGACGAGCGCCATGCCGCAGTAGCGGCCGACCGCGGCGTCGCTCACCTCGGCCGGCGGCGGCATCGGTGGCGGTGCGGCCTGCTTGCCGCAGCCGCCGAGCAGCGCCATCGCGATGGCCGCGACAGCCGTCGCGTGCCGCAGCGGCAGCCCGCTGGCGTTGCGGCCGTTCACAGCGCTCTCCTGCGGAACACGGCGATCGCCGCTGCCAGCGGCACGACGATCCATGCCGCCAGCACCGCGATGTAGATCCACGGCGCCACCGCTTGTGGGTCGCCCGGGCCGGCCATGCCGCTGTAGACCGACACGCTGCGGCTGGCCGTCATGTTGAAGAGCCGATAGACGTCGGCCGGGTTGAGCAGCAGCAGCGCATCGAGCGCCGCCTTGCCGACGATGCGGCCCTGGTCGGCGACCAGCACGCCCAGCAGCGCGGTGTCGAACAGCAGCACGAACAGCAGCCACACCCCGACCGCCAGGCCCGCCGCGGTCGCGCGCTCGCGAACCAGCGTGCTCGCCAGGCAGCCGATGGCGACGAACGACGCGCCCAGCATCACCGAGGTGAACACCATCGCGCCGTAGGCCTGCCAGGCCGACGTGGCCACGCCGCCCTTGAACCACAGCGCGGCGCCCGCCGCGCCGTAGCCGAGCACCGTCGCGACCGCGAGGATCGCGACCTGGCCGAGCACCTTGCCGACGACCACCTGCCAGCGCGACACCGGGTAGGCCAGCAACAGCAGCAGCGTGCCGCGCTCGTGCTCGCCGACGATCGCGTCGAACGACAGCAGCAGCGCGATCAGCGGCACGAGGAAGATCGTCAGGCTGGCCAGGCTGACGACGATGACCGCCAGCGGATCGGCCTTGACGACGCCGACCGGCGCACTGCCCAGCAGCGCCAGCGACAGCGCGAGCGCCGCCAGCAGCACGGTGATCGCGAGCACCCAACGGTTGCGAAGGCCGGCGCGGATCTCCTGCGCCGCGATCGTCAGCGCCTTCATCGCGCGGCCTCGGCGGCGTCGACCAAGCGGCTGAACAGGTCGTGCAGGCCGGGCAGCGCCAGATCGACGTCCTCGACGATCTCGCCCGCCTGGGCGATCGCGCGCAGCGCCTGCATCTTCGCGTGCGGCGCCACCAGCAGCGTGAGCGTGGTCTCGCTGCGCTCGATGCAACGCGCCTCGGGCGGCAGCACGGCGAGCAGCCTGCCGGTCGTGCACGGCTGCAGCCGCAGCCGCATGCGCAGCTCGGCGGCGACGCCGTGGCGCAGCTCGTCGAGCGCGCCGGCGGCCAGCAACTTGCCGCGGTGCATGATCGCGGCGCGATCGATGCGGTCCTCGACCTCGTCGAGCGCATGGGTCGACACCAGGATGGTCACCCCGGCTCCGCGCAGCGTGCCGATCATCCGGTACACGTCGGCGCGCGACGCCGGATCGAGCCCGCTGGTGGGCTCGTCGAACACCAGCAGCCGAGGTTCGCCGATCAGCGCCTGGGCGATACCCAGGCGCTGGCGCATGCCCTTCGAGTAGGTCGCGACGCGGCGCCGCGCCGCGTGCGCGATGCCCACGCGCTCGAGCAGCTCGGCGTTGCGGCCCAGCGCTGCGCCCTTGAGCCGGGCATAGAAGGCCATCAGCTCCTCGCCCGTCATCGCGCCGTGGAAGGCGACGCTCTCGGGCAGAAAGCCGATCGCACTGCGCGCCTGCGCGCCGCTGCGCCCGACCGGATCGGCACCGCCGATGCGCACGCTGCCGGCGTCGGGGCGGATCAGGCCGAGCAGCAGCTTGATCAGCGTGGTCTTGCCGGCGCCGTTATGGCCGACGAGCGCGGTCACCTCGCCCGCCTCGAGGGCGAGCGAGACGCCCTCGACCGCCGTCACGCCGCGGTAGCGCTTGCTCACCGCCTGCCAGCTGGCGACGCTGCTCATGACGGCTTGGCCGGCGGGATGCGCTCGGGCCGCATCAGCGGCGCGCTGTCGATCACGCCGCCCGGGTACAGCGCCGGAAACCGCGCCTGCGCCCAGCGCACCATCTGCACCGCCGGGCTGTTGACTAGCGCCTTCGCACCGGGCAGCGTCCACAGCAGCTGGTCCATCACGTCGTTCGGGCGGTAGGGCTGGTCGGCGATGCCGTCGCCGTTCAGGTCGTAGGCCGGGTTGTCGCTCCAGTAGTTGCCGCGCCCGTCGTGCGCCCATTCGACGAAGCGCGTGCCGACGTACTTGACCTGCAGGCGGTTGGCGACGAAGGCGTTGCCGCTCATCCGGTTGCCCTCCGAGCCGGCGGTGAAGTGGATGCCGATCGGGCAGCCTTCGAACCAGTTGTCGCGCAGCACGTTGAAGTTCGCGTTGTAGACGAACACGCACTTGCCGCCGCTGCGGCGTACCACGTTGCCGGCGATCTGCGATTCGTTCGTCGTGTTCAGCAGCAGGCCGTGGTCGCGGTCGTCGTCGGACACGTTGTCGCGGATCTCCAGCCGGTCGGAGTACATGATCGCCCAGGCGACGTGGTTGTCGCGCGAGCGGTTGCCGACGATGCGGCTGTCCTGGGTGTACATGTAGTGGATCGCGAAGCGCAGCTCGGAAAAGCTGTTGCGCTCGAACAGGTTGTCGCGGCTGATGCGCGACAGGATGCCGTCGCGCCCGCCGCGGACGGTGTTGCCGACGATCCGCGCGCCGGGCGCGTTCCACACCGAGATGCCGTCGCCGGCTTCGGAGGTGCGCGATTCGCTGCGGCCTTCGATCAGGTTGTTCTCGACGCGCGCGTCGGTCGCCCCGTGCACGTAGATGCCGAACAGGTTGCCGCGCAGCCGGTTGCCGCGCACCTGCGCGCGCAGCGCGCTTTGCTGCAAGAAGATGGCCGAGTCCATTTCCGGCAGTTCGCCGCCCGAGCCGACGATCTCCAGGCCCTCGATGCGCACGTCGGGCGCGTCGACCTCGACGACGCTGCCGCGCCCGGGACCGGCGATGACCGCGCCGGGCTCGCCGACGAGCGCGATCGGCCGCGCGATCTTGACCGGGCCGGCGTGGCGCCCGGCGGCCAGCCGCAGCACCGTGCCGGCAGGCGCGGCGTCGATCAGCGGCTGCAGCGCCTGGCCGGGTGCGACCGCGCGCTCGGCCGCGCCCGCCGCCGCGGCCGCGGCGAGCAGCGCGGCGGCCGCGAGCCGGCACGCCAAGCTCATCGTCAGGCCTTGCGCGGCTCGACCAGCATGCGGCCCTTCATCTCCATGTGCAGCGCATGGCAGAACCACTGGCAGTAGTAAGCGTAGACGCCGGCACGGTCGGCCTTGAAGGTGACCGAGGCGGTGGCCTGCGGGCCGACCTCCATCGCGATGCCGTAGTTGACGATCGTGAAGCCGTGGGTCAGGTCCTCGACCGTGTCGCCGTTGGTGACGTAGACCGTGACCTCGTCGCCTTGCTTGACGGTGAAGTCGGTCAGGCTGAAGGTCGGCGCGATCGAGACCATGTACACCCGCACCTTGTTGCCGTCGCGCACCACTTTGGCGGCCGACTCGAGCTCGACGCCGTCGGCCTTGGCCTGCTTGCGCGCGTCTTCCCACATCGGGTCATCGCGCTTCCAGATGCTGATCGGGTTGACCTTCGAGCGGTGGATGATGGTCGCGTCGTGCGGCTCGGCAAAGCTCGGGCCGTCGTGCACCAGCACCATCTTGTCGCCCGAGATGTCGATCAGCTGGTCGCATTCCGGCTTGAGCGGCCCGACGTTGAGGAAGCGGTCCTTCGAGAACTTGTTCAGCGACAGCAGCCACTTGCCGTCGGCCTCCTTCGTCTGCCCCATCGACGTGTGGTTGTGGCCCGGCTGGTAGTGCACGTCGATCTTGTCGAGGATCGGGTCGACGTCCTTGCCGCCGAACTTCTCGATCGCCTTGGCGATCGACCACTTGCAGACCTGGCTGTCGACGAACAGCGTGGTGTAGGCGTTGCCTTTGCCGTCGAACGCGGTGTGCAGCGGCCCGAGGCCGAGCTCGGGCTCGGCGACGACGGTGTCGCGCGGCTTGATCTTGTCGTCGAACAGGTCGTCGAACTTGCGCACGTCGAACACCGTGACGGTGGGCGACAGCTTGCCGTTGGCCACGACGTGGATGCCGTCGGGCGCGGTGTTGATGCCGTGCGGGTTGTTCGGCACCGGCACGTAGCGCGTCAGCGGCGATCCATGCTTGCCGTCGACCACCCGCACCCCGCCGATCGTCTTGTACTCGCCCTTGACGATGGCCTCCTCGATGCGCTTGATGTTGAAGATGACGATCCAGTCCTGTTCGGCCGCCGTCGCCTCGGCCAGCGTCACGCCTTCTTCGGAGTTGTAGCAAGTCGAGAAGCAGTACTTGCCCTGGTAGTCGCCGTCGACGTTGTCGAGGTTGCCGTCGACCAGCACCTGCCAGGCGACCTTCATCGTTTCGCCGTCGAGCGCGGTGAACACGCACTGGTACTTCTTGGGTTCGTCGAGAATCGAACCATCGTTCGGGATCGGCACGCGGAACTCGCCGTTGCAGAAGACGTAGCCGGTCTTCGGGTACTTCTGCACCCGCAGGCCGTGCACCGTGTGCTGGTTGGGCAGCTCGATGATCTTGTCGACCTTCATCACGTCGCAGCGAACCCGCGCGACGCGGGTGTTGGCCTTGTCGTTCATGTACAGGTAGCGCCCGTCGTAGCTGCCGTCGGTGAACGACATGTGCGGGTGGTGCAGGTCGCCGTTGAGGTAGGTGCCGCCGCGTGACGCCAGGTACTTCTTGGTCTCGGGCGTCAGCCCTTCGGTGAGGATCTTCAGGCTTTCGTTGGTCTGGCCCCAGCCGGTCGCGCTGCAGCGGTTGAACACCGGCACGCGCATCAGCTCGCGCATCGACGGCAGCCCGACGATGCGCATTTCGCCGCACTGGCCGCTGGAGAAGAAGACGTAGTACTCGTCGAGCTCACCGGGGCCGACGTGCGTCTTGGCCACCGCCGCCGCGGTGGCCGAGGCCGCCACCGGCATCGGTGCTGCCGACGCCGCACCGGCAGCGCCCGACCCCGCGGCGGCCGCTGGCTCGGCGGGCTTCGGGCCGCAGCCGGCGAGCAAGCCGCCGCCTGTGGCCAGGGCAACGGCCTTGGCGCTGGTGCCGAGCAGCGCGCGGCGGGCCGGATCTTCAGGCCGGGTGGGATGGGTCTTGTCGCTCATCTCGGTGCTCCTTGTGGGTTGGGGTCGGCAGATAAGCCCAGCCGTCACGCCGGGCCGGCGGGAACGATGTTGATCACGGTTTGCTGCGCAGCGCCGGCTGCCGGCGCCATCGCGGTGCGCTTCTCGCGCTTGAGCCGGCGCTGCACGCGCACCGGGCACTTGTAGTCATGGTGGTACAGAACCTGGCAGTGCAGGCACGAGATGCACTCGTTCGGGTTGATCTGGCCTTCAGGGTGGATCGCTTGCACCGGGCACTCGCGGGCGCAGCGCTGGCAAGGGTTGCCGCACTCGCGGTAGCGCTTGAGCCAGTCGAACATGCGCATGCGCCCCGGGATCGCCAGCCCGGCACCGAGCGGGCACAGGTAGCGGCAGAAGAAGCGCTCGATGAACAGCCCCGCCGCGAGCAGCGCGAGCGCGAACGCGACGAACCACCATTCGCGAACGAAGTGCAGCACGATCGCGGTCTTGAACGGCTCGATCTCGGACAGCTGCTCGGCCAGCGCGAGCGAGCCCAGCGAGACGCCGAACAGGGCAAGGAAGATGATGTACTTGAACGGCACGAGGCGCTCGTGCACGCGCCAGGGGATCTTGACCTGCGGTACCTTCAGCTTCCTCGCGATCCGGTTGGTCAACTCCTGCAGCGCGCCGAACGGGCACAGCCAGCCGCAAAACGGCCCGCGGCCCCAGAACAGCAATGCGGCCGCCACCGAGCACCACAGGATGAAGATCAGCGGATCGACCAGGAACAGCGACCAGTTGAACCCGGTGCGCAGCGAATTGGCGAAGGTCAGGATGTTGACGACCGACAGCTGCGCATGCGCATACCAACCCAGCCACAGCAGCGTGACCACCAGGTAGCTCAAGCGGATGCGGTCGAACAGCTTCTCGCGCGTGACGAGAAGATCCTGGAAGAAGAAGATCAACGTCAGCGCGCCGAGCATCGCGGCCAGCATCGCGATCGACGCGACCTTGCTGCGCCACAGCCGCTCCCAAAGCGGCGGCCCGGCGTGTGGTTCGACGTCGTGTGCCGCAAGCTCGGCGGCGGCAGCTGCTGCGCTGGCGGGCGAGGCCGCCGCGCCGCCCGCGCCCGCCGGTGCGGCAGCGCCTGGTGCGGCGGCGCCCGGTGCGGCGGCGCCTGGTGCGGCCTGGAGCTTGGTGTAGCGCTCGGGTAGCTGGTAGGGCAGCTCGAAGTTGACGAAGACCTTGTCCAGTGCGCCGGTGGCGCGCTGCACCAGCAACTGCAGCCGCCACGGTGCGGCCGGGTTGAACTCCACGCCGGGCGGCAGCACGAAGACGTCGACCTCCTTGAAGGCCGGCGCGCCGGCAGCGTGCAGCGCGCCAATGCGCCGGTGCTGGCGGTCGCGAAAGCGGATCGTCTCGGCGCCCTGGATCAGCTCGATGCGGTCGAAGATGCCGCCGCGCACGTAGCCCGATCCCTTGAACGAATACAGGCCGTCGCCGGCGACGAGCACCGCTTGCTGGCCGGGTGCGAGCATCTTCGCGACGCTGTCGAACTCGGCCTGGCCGAGCAGGCTGCGGCCGATCGCCGGCTGCGACACCAGCGCGACGTACAGGTTGATGAAGGTGGTGTCGGCCGCGCCCGGCTCGGGCCGCTTCGCCGCCAGCGCGTTACCCGAGTCGACGAAGGCCTTGTTGACCTCGCCGATCGTCAGGCGCAGGTGGCGCACCCCACCCGAACCCAGCAATCCGGCCCAGTCGGCGATCTCGCCGGCCGTGTCGTCGACCACGCGGGCCGGCGGCGCGGCCGCAGCCGCAGCGGCGCCGCCCGCGGCCAGCGCGCGGCCGACGCGCACCGCCGAGCGCACCACGCTGTCGCCGATCACGAGTACGGTGACGGTCGCGCCGCTGACGATGTCGGGGTGCGGCGGCTTTTCGTTCGTGACGCTCGCCTGCAGCGGGTTGTAGCCGATGAAGGCCTTCAGATAGGTCGCGACCTTGTGCTCCGGAATGCCGATCAGCACGATCGGCTCGCTGTGCGCGACCAGCTTGGCGCCGACGATCTTGCCTTGCGTGTCGAGCCCGACCAGGACGTGGATCGGCTTGCCCGAGTAGCCGGTCGAGTCGACGAACTGCGAGTTCAGGAACACATGGCCGAGCAACTCGTCGCCGCGATAGGCGGGTGCCGCGACCGGCGACTCGCGAATCGGGCCGAAGCGATCGGCGCCGGGAACGATCTCGGTGGGTGTCACCCTGGCGAGGAAGTTCGCCAGTTCGATGGCCTGGCCTTGGGCCGCGGCCGGCGTCGCCCACGCCGACAGCACGATGGTGAATACCAAGACCGCCGCGAGCCGCGCCCGCACGAGCATGAGGATCATCGACATTTGCGGGATGGTATGAAAACATCACAGCTGGGGGTATCCTTTTTTTCCTCGTCGTCAGCTTGACAAGACACTCCGGAAAGGCCATGCGCGAGCCGCCCTTCGAACACACGCCCGATGTCCACCCGCTGACGCTGGCCGAGCTGGTGGGCATCGCCAACGCGATCGAGCAAGATTCGGTGCGGCGCTATGCGTCGCTGGCGCACAGCATGGCCCTGCGCGGCGAGGCCGCGACGGCCGCGGCGCTGCGCGTGATGCTCGACGAAGAACGCAAGCACGTCGATGCGGTCGCGCGCTGGGCGGCAGCGCTCGGCCAGCCGCTGCCAGCCGACGGCGCGTTCAAGCGCAGCGTGCCGCCCGATCTGTGGAAGGCATGGGACGAGGCGGCGGGCAGCGCACGGTTGACGCCGTACCGCGCCTTTGCGATCGCCGCCGACAGCGAACAGAAGGCGTTCGCGCTGTACAGCTACTTCGCCGCCGAAGCGGCCGATCCGAAGGTGCGCGCGCAGGCCGAACAGCTCGCGCTCGAAGAGCTGGGCCACGCCTCGTTGATGCGTCGTTTCCGGCGCCAGGCCTGGCATCGCGAGCGGCGTGAACTGCACGACACGCCGGTGGCCGTCAGTTCCGCGGCGGCGCTGCAGGCGCTGCTGGCCCGCCACGAGGCCGACATTCGAGCGCGCCATCTGGCGATCGCCGCGCGGCTGCGCGCGCAAGGCGACGAGGAGGACGCGGCGCTGCTCGAGCGCCTGCTCGGCTCACCGTCATGGCCGCCGGGCGCACAAGCTGCGCATGGCGATCAGGCGGCGCCGGCCGGCGATGCGGTGGCGCTGCTCGTTGCTGCGCAGGAAGTGCTCGAGGCCTTCAGTGAAACCCTCGAGGGCGTCTTGCGCACGACCGAAGGCGAGTTGTTCGACCAAGCCGAGAAGGCGCTCGCCAACGTCGTCACCCGGATCGCGCAGCTGTCGCTGCATGGTGCGCGGCGGCTTCAGGCCGCGCAGACATCACAGCCTGAGAGCTGAAGCCGCACGGCCGCGCTGGCCCGCGAGCGCCGACGACGACGCCTGATCCCCATCCTTTTCAAGCCGGGATTCATCGGGGTGACAACAGTGGCTTGCGCAGCGGCGGCGTGCGCGGCCGCGGCTTGGCCTCCAACGGAAAGCCGCCGGCGGTGCGGGTCGACAGCAGTCGCCATGGCCTGTCGGTGATCTCCACCCTCACCGACAAAGGCCAGATGCGCTGGCGCATCTGCGACGGCGCACTCAACGCCGACATCGAGCAGGCGATGACGCCCCTGGCTTCGGCGCGCACCAAGCTGCCGCTGATCAAGGCCACGACTGGCCATCTGCGCAGCGTTCAGCGCCAGCCCGAGCGGATTCGAAAGTACTTCGAGCATGACCCGCTCGCGCCCCTGGCGGTCTATCCTTTCGCCACGACGGGAGGACCAGCCATGCCGGAGAACGCCGAACAGCAGCGGCTCGACGAGGCACGCGCCGGCCGCGCGCCCTGGAAGAAGTGGGGCCCCTACTTGAGCGAACGCCAGTGGGGCACCGTGCGCGAGGACTACAGCGCCGACGGCGACGCCTGGAACTACTTCACCCACGACCAGGCGCGCTCGCGCGCCTACCGCTGGGGCGAGGACGGGCTGGCCGGCATCAGCGACGACCACCAGGTGCTGTGCTTCGCGCTCGCGCTGTGGAACGGCCGCGACCCGATCCTGAAGGAGCGGCTGTTCGGCCTGGCGAACAGCGAAGGCAACCACGGCGAGGACGTGAAGGAGTGCTACTACTACCTCGACTCGACGCCGACGCATTCGTACATGAAGGCGCTGTACAAGTACCCGCACGCCGCCTACCCGTACGACGACCTGGTGCGCACCAACCGCGGTCGCGGCAAGGCCGAGCCCGAATACGAACTGCTCGACACCGGCGTGTTCGACGACGGCCGCTACTTCGACGTCTTCGTCGAGTACGCCAAGGCCGCAGCCGACGACATCCTGATCCGCGTCACCGCCGCCAATCGCGGCCCCGACTCGGCCTTGCTGCACCTGCTGCCGACGCTGTGGTTCCGCAACACCTGGTCGCAGCCCGGCGGCGGGTCGAAGCCGGTGTTGCGGGCGCTGGCGGTTGGTGACCGCACGGTGGTGCACGCGCACCACACCGATCCGCTGTTCCAGGAATCGCTGCCCGACCACTACCTGCAGGTCGACGGCAAGCTGCCTTTGCGCTTCACCGACAACGAGACGAACCATGCGCGCCTGTTCGGCGGCACGAATGCGTCGCCCTTCGTCAAGGACGGCATCGGCGAATTCGTCGTTCACGGCCGCGCCGACGCGGTCAACCCCGCGGGCGTCGGCACCAAGGTCGCGGTGCACCAGACGGTCGAGGTCGCCGGCGGCGCCTGCGTGGTGCTGCGGCTGCGGCTCGCGACCCGGCAGCCCGATGCGGCGGCCGATGCCTTCGCCGATTTCGACGCGGTGTTCGACGACCGCATCGCTGAAGCCGACGCCTTCTATGCCGGCATCGTGCCGGCCGCGGTGGCCGCCGATGCCGACCGCATGAACGTGTTGCGCCAGGCGCTGGCCGGCATGCTGTGGACCAAGCAGTACTTCTACTACGACCTCGACCTGTGGCTCGAAGAGCACGGCGCTGGCGCGCAACTGCCGCCGCGCGAGCGCCGCGCGGTGCGCAACCGCGACTGGTCGCACATGTTCAACGACGACATCATCTCGATGCCCGACAAGTGGGAGTACCCGTGGTACGCGGCCTGGGACCTGGCCTTCCACATGATCCCGCTCGGCATGGTCGACCCCGATTTCGCCAAGCAGCAGCTCGACCTGATGCTGCGCAACGACTACCTGCACCCCAACGGCCAGTTGCCGGCCTACGAGTGGAACTTCGGCGACGTCAACCCGCCGGTGCACGCCTGGGCGACCTACCAGCTGTACGTGATGGACCGCGAGCGGCGCGGCGGCGGCGGCGACGTCGAGTTCCTGAAGTACGCGTTCTCCAAGCTGCTGGTCAACTTCACCTGGTGGGTCAACCGCAAGGACCGCGCCGGCGCCAACGTGTTCGAAGGCGGCTTCCTCGGTCTGGACAACATCGGCGTGTTCGACCGCTCGGCGCCGCTGCCCACTGGCGGCTACCTCGACCAGGCCGACGGCACCGCGTGGATGGCGTTCTTCAGCCAGCAGATGCTGCGCATCGCGGTCGAACTCGCGCTGCACGAGCCGCTGTACGAGGAGTTCGTCGAGAAGTTCTTCCAGCACACGCTGTACATCTCGGCCGCGCTCGACCGCATGGGCGAGCGTTCGGACGAGATGTGGGACGAGGCCGACGGCTTCTTCTACGACGTGCTGCGCCTGCCCGACGGCGGCGCGACCAGGCTCAAGGTGCGCTCGATCGTCGGCCTGCTGCCGCTGGTGGGCATGGCGGTGTTCGAGGAGGACATCGTCGACAAGCTGCCGCGCTTCACCGAGCGCGCGCGCGTCTTTGCCCGCCGCCACCCCGAGCTCGTCGCCAACGTGCACCTGCCGAGCCTGCCCGGCGTCGCCGGGCGGCGCATGCTGGCCATCGTCGACGAGGCCAAGCTGCGCCGCATCCTGGCGCGCATGCTCGACGAGAACGAGTTCTTCAGCCCCTACGGCATCCGCTCGCTGTCGCGCCACCACCTCGAGCAGCCGTACGTGTTCCACCACGGCGGCCAGGACTACCGCGTGGCCTACGTGCCGGGGGATTCCGACTCGGGCATGTTCGGCGGCAACTCCAACTGGCGCGGGCCGGTGTGGATGCCGATCAACTTCCTGCTCTACACCACGCTGCTGCGGCTGTATGCCTACTACGGCGAGGCTTTCAAGGTCGAATGCCCGACCGGCTCGGGGCAGCAGATGACGCTGCTCGAGGTGGCGAAGGAGCTGGGTGAGCGTCTGGCCCGGCTCTTCCTGCGCGACGCCAGCGGCGCGCGCGCGGCGCATGGTGCGGCGGCAAGGTACCGTGACGATCCGCACTGGCGCGACCTGGTGCTGTTCTACGAGTACTTCCACGGCGACGACGGCCGCGGCATCGGCGCCAGCCACCAGACCGGGTGGACCGGCTGCATCGCACGCATCATCCAGGCGAACGCGGTCGTCAGCTCTGAACTGCTGCTCGCACCGGGAGCCGAGGCGGCGGCGTACCGGCTGCTGAAGAGCGGGACGAGCCGCACCGCGCCCTGACCCCGCCATGCCGCGCCATCCGCTGCTGTATCAGGTCAACGCGCGCGTGCAACTGACCGAACTCGGCCGCCGGCTCGGCCGCCGGGCGACGCTCGACGACATCCCCGACGCCGAGATCCGCCACTGGGCGGCGCTCGGCTGCGACTGGGTCTGGCTGCTCGGCGTGTGGCACACCAGCGCCGCGGGTCGGGCGGTGTCGCGCAGCCACGCGTCGTGGCGCAAGGAGTTCGCACGCACGCTGCCCGACTTCAGCAACGACGACATCGCCGGCTCCTGCTTCGCGATCAGCGCCTACACGGTGCACGACGCGCTCGGCGGCGACGCCGCGTTGGCGCGGCTGCGCTCGCGCCTGGCCGATGCCGGACTGAAGCTGATGCTCGACTTCGTGCCCAACCACATGGCGCTCGACCACCCCTGGGTGCAGGCCCATCCGGACTGGTTCGTCCAGGGCGACGATGGCGACCTCGCGCGCGCGCCGCAGAACTGGGGCGCGATCGACACCGGCGCCGGGCTGAAGGTCCTGGCCTACGGCCGCGACCCGTACTTCGACGGCTGGCCCGACACGCTGCAGCTCGACTATTCGAACCCGGCGCTGCAAGCAGCGATGACCGGCGCGCTGCGGCGCATCGCGTCCCAGTGCGACGGCGTGCGCTGCGACATGGCGATGCTGGTCCTGCCCGAAGTCTTCGAGCGCACCTGGGGCCGCAGCAGCGCGCCGTTCTGGCTGGCGGCACTGGCCGCGGCGCGGGCCGCGCATCCCGGCTTCGAGTTCATGGCCGAGGTCTACTGGGACCTGGAGTGGACGCTGCTGCAGCAGGGCTTCGACCACGCCTACGACAAGCGTCTGTACGACCGGCTGCGCGCTGGCGCCGCGCGGCCGGTGCGCGAGCACCTGGAAGCCGGACTCGACTACCAGGACCGGCTCGCGCGCTTCCTCGAGAACCACGACGAGCCCCGCGCCGCCGCGACCTTCGCGCCCGAGCAGCACCAGGCCGCGGCGGTGGTGGCCTTCACCACGCCCGGGCTGCGCTTCATCCACCAGGGCCAGCTCGAGGGCCGGCGCGTGCGCGTGTCGCCGCACCTGGTGCGTGCCCCGGACGAGCCGACCGACGCCGCGCTGGCGGCGTTCTACGCGCGGCTGCTCGGCGCGCTGAAGCACCCGCTGCTGCGCGACGGCCGCTGGGCGCTGCTGCGCTGCACGCCGGCCTGGGACGGCAACCCGACCGCCGGCGACTTCATCGCCTGGTGCTGGCAGGGCGACGGGCCGGCCTGGCTGTGCGTGGCGGTCAACTATTCGGCGCATGCCGGCCAGTGTTTCGTGCGGCTGCCCGGGCAGCGGCTTTCGGGCCCGCGCCACCGCTTCATCGATCGGCTCGGCGGGTTCGCCTACGACCGTCCGGGCGACGACCTGCGCGAGCGCGGGCTGTACCTCGATCTGCCGGCCTGGGGCCACCACCTGTTCGAGGTGCGAGCCCTCGATTGACGCCGCGGCGGCAGACTGGCGGCCATCGGCGACGCCCCCCGGCGCGGCATGCGCTGCGTCTGGCTGAAGGACAGCACCCCGGTGCGGCCGCGTGCGTGCGCGACGGACCTCTACTGTCGCTGGACGATGTGTTGCGCGCAGCCGCTCAGGTATCGACGCCGGGCCCGAAGGGGCGGGAGCACTCGCGTCGCGCCGCGGCTTCCAATCCGCGTTTGTGCACCAGGTGAAGCAGTTCGAGCACCGTGCCGGCGCCAACGGTTCGGCCGGCGGCTAACCAATTGACCTTGTGCGGCGCTTAACCGGACACTGCTGTTGTTGCAAGATTCGTCAGCGCTGCGGCTTGCAAGCCTTGCCTTCGTACTCCCAGCGCTGCAGCTTGTATTCGCTGCCGTTCCAGCGTTCGACCGGGAAGCAAAAGCCCGGCCCGCCGATGCTGATGTCGGGCCAGCCCTGCGCGCCGCGTGTGGCCAGGAACTGCGGGATGCCGGTGCTTTGCGTCATCAGCTTCCAGCCACCTCCTGCCTGGCCGGCCAGCAGCCAAAAGCCGGTGCCGGTGTGGCCGTAGCAGAACGTGCCGCCTTCGCTCAAGACGACGTCGGCGTGGCCGTCGCCATTGAGGTCGGCTACTTGCTCGATGCTGCCCGGGGTGTAGCTGGCGCCGGGCGGTGCCTCGCCGCAGTCGCTGCGCCACTGCTTGCCGCGCCGCTTGAAGCCGGCCGCCTTGAACACGGCCGCTTCGTCGCTGGCTGACAAGGTGGCGGCCGCGCCTGCCGCTGCGGCCGGCACGGTGTTTTCCGCGGACGGGGTGGCAGCAGCGGCAGCAGCGGGCGCGGCGGCGGCGGCTTCGCCGGCGCAGCCGCTGGCCGCGGCATAACCGTTGGCGCCGTAGCGGTGGTCGCGCGTGCAGCCGGCGTCGCTGACGCGCATGTCGGGCCAGCCAGCGTTGCCACTGCGCTGCGCCTGGATCGAGCCGGTGCCGCTGAGCAGAGCGCGCCAGTGGCCGCCGTCCTTGGCCAGCAGCGCGAAGTAGCGCCCCGACGGCGGATAACACGCGGCGTCGGCGTCGATGAACAGCGCCTCGGCGTGGCGGTCGTTGTTCAGGTCCATGAAGGTGACGTGCGGCCGCGCGGGCCGGCCGCAGCGGTTGACCGGCTGATCGTTGACGATCGGAAAGCCGGCCGCCGTGTACAGCTCGACGGCTTCGCGCCGGTCCATGCACGGCTGTGCGGCGGCGCTGGCCGAGGCGATGGCCAGAAGCGCAAGGGTGGCGCAGCCGCAGTGGCGTGCGCGCTGACGAGGTGATGGCATGGCTTGGTCCCCTGCTGCGGCGGGTTGGGGTTCAGGCCGGCGGGTCGGCGCCGGCCAGGCCGTGCGGCAGCCGGTAGCCGCTGAGCATCGCCAGCGCACGCAGCGCACTCGCAGCGGTCGCACCGCCGAGCAGGCTCCAGTCGGCGTTCAGGCCCAGCGAATGCAGCCCCACCACCACCCAGCCACCGGCGAACGCGCACACCGCGTACGGCTGCCGGTCCTTCAGCGCGCGCGGGACTTCGTTGACCACGATGTCGCGCAGCACGCCGCCGCACACCGCGGTGACCACGCCCATCAGCACCGCGACGATGGCCGGCAGATGCTGCGCCAGCGCCAGCTGCGTGCCGGTGGCACTGAACAGGCCCAGCCCCAGCGCGTCGGGCCACTGCATCGCGCGCTCGGTGGGCTCGAGGTGGTGGGTGTGCAGCACGAAGGTGGCGCCGATGCACAGCACCAGCAGGAACCACAACCAACCCGGGTGGTCGACCCAGAAGAACGGCCGACGGTCGAGCAGCACGTCGCGCAGCGTGCCGCCGCCGAATGCGGCCAGCCCGGCGACCACGCACGAGCCGACGACATCGAGCTTCTTGCGCGCCGCCTCGAGCAGCCCCGACAACGCGAAGGCCAGCGTCGCCAGCGCCTCGACCGCGGTCAGCAGCCAGCTGTGCAGCGCGTATTCGGGGATCGGCATGGGCGAGACTCAACTCACGCGCGCCAGTGCGGCGCACACGAACACCAGCGTGCCCAGCACCAGGTTGAACACCACGCGCACGCGGATGGCGTTCAGCGGCACGGCCGCCTGCGGCCAGTCGCGTGCGCTCACCGCACGCTGCAGCCGCGGATAGGCGCCCAGGCGGATCTGCGCATACACGGCGGTCATCACCAGCGCCAGCGTGGTCATCGCGTGCACGCCAAGGCCGACGCGCGCAAAGCCGCCGGCCAGCCACACCAGGGCCAGCCCGCTGGCCAGCAGCACGACGACGGCGCCGGTGACCGCGGCGAAGAAGCGCCCCAGCGCCGCCGTCATGAAGGGCAGCCGCTGCGGCGGCGGCAGCGTGCTCACCGCCGCCGGGCGCACCGCGAAGTGCATCACCGCCATGCCGCCGACCCACAGCGCCGCGGCCAGCAGGTGCAGTACGAGCAGCGTGAGGTGCAGCGGCGTCGGTGCGGGCAAGATCGGCCTCGGCATGTGGGTGGGGCAGCTTGCAGTGTCGCACCGTGTGCCGGCCCGTGGCGCGAGTGTGATGGCGCGAGCGCGATGTCGTGCGCGCCGCGGGCATGCCGCGCTGCGCCGCGCGCCGGGCTTCAGCAGGTCGGCCGCAGCTCGAAGGTGCTGAACTCGCCGTCGGCCGCTTGCAACTCGACGCCGTCGACCACGGCTGCTGGCGGGCCGCGCCGGGCCCACTGCACCAGCTGCTGCACCGCGTCGCCGGGGCCGGCCAGCACGGCCTGCACCGAGCCGTCACGCCGGTTGCGAACCCAACCGCACACGCCCAGGCGCCGCGCCTGCGCGGCCAGTGCGGCGCGATAGCCGACCCCTTGCACGCGGCCGTGCACGCGCAGTTCGAGCGCGCTGCCGTGCATCAGCTCAGCGAGATGCCGTTCTCGTGAATGATCGGCCCCCAGCGGTTGGCCTCGCGGCGCGCGAAGGCGTGGAACTGCTGCGGCGTGCCGGGCATGGTTTCCATGCCGAGGTCGAGAAAGCGCTTGAGCACCGCGGTGTCGGCCAGCGCGTGGTTGAGCGCGCCGTTCAGCCGCTGCACCACGGCCGCCGGCATGCCGGCCGGGCCGAGCAGCCCCTGGAAGGCGAAGACCTCGACGTCGCTGAGCTTTTCTTCGATCAGCGTGGGCACGCCCGGCAGCAGCGGCGTGCGCGCCGTGCCGCCGTAGGCCAGCACGCGCAGCTTGCCGCTTTGCATCGCCGGCAGGCCGGCGGCCAGGTCGAGGAACATCACCGGCACCTGGCCGGCCATCACGTCCTGCATCGCCGGTGCGGCGCCGCGGTAGGGGATGTGCACCAGATAGGTGTTGCTGCGGTTCTTGAACATCTCCATCGCCAGGTGGTGCGGCGAGCCGTTGCCCGGCGACGCATAGCTGACCTTGCCCGGGTTGGCGTGCAGGTAGGCGAGGAACTGGTTGAAGTCCTTGGCCGGGAACTGCGGGTGCACCACCAGCGCCAGCGCAAACCTGGCAATGCCGCCGATGTAGCTGAAGTCCTTGTCCGGGTTGAGCGGCAGCTTGGTGAACAGGTGCTCGTTGAAGGCCAGCAGCGCGTTGTCGGCCTGCAGCACCGTGTGGCCGTCGGGCGCGGCGCGCGCCACCTCTTGCGCGGCAATGTTGGTCGATGCGCCGGGCTTGTTCTCGACCACGATCGTCGTGCCCAGCGGGCCGCGCATCGATTCGGCCAGCGTGCGCCCGAGCACGTCGGTGCCGCCGCCGGGCGGGTAGGGCACCACCCAGCGCAGCGTGGAAGCCTGGGCCCGCGCCTGCAGCGCAGGCCACAGGGCGGCGCCGGTGGCGGCGGCGAGGAAGTGGCGGCGTGTGCTCAAGATGGGGCTCCTCGTGGTGGTGGGGGCCGGCTGCGCTGCACTTGCACGGCTGGCGGGCGCGACGGCAGCGCGGCGCGGGCGGGTGGTCTGTATTTGACGCAAATCAAGACGCGGCGGCAATCGGTGCCTGCCCGTGGCGTGGCCTGCGTGCTGTCGCCGGCCGGCGCCGCGGCCGCTGCAGCGGCGCTGGCAAGGCTCGGGCCGGCGGCGGTGGCGTCGGATGCAGGCGGCAAAATGCAGTCCTGGAACTTGCGTGCGGCCGCGGTGTCGCAGCAGGCGCATCGTCTACCTGAACTCCCGTCGTCATGAAACGCACCACCATCCAGCTCATCGCCGCGCTGGCGGCCAGCTTCAGCCTCATCGGCGCCGCGCTCGCGCAGAACACCGAGCCCAAGGTGCTGAACATCTACAACTGGTCGGACTACATCGCCGAAGACACGATCAAGAACTTCGAGAAGGAAACCGGCATCAAGGTGCGCTACGACAACTACGACACCAACGAGGTGCTGCATGCCAAGCTGGTGGCCGGGCGCAGCGGCTACGACATCGTGGTGCCCAGCGCGCAGTTCGCCAAGCAGCAGATCGACGCCGGGCTGTTCCAGAAGCTCGACCGCGCGCAGCTGAAGAACTGGAACAACCTCGACCCCTCGCTGCTGCAGTTGCTGGCCAAGGTCGACCCCGGCAACCAGTACCTGGTCGACTGGATGTGGGGCTACATCACGGTGGGCATCAACGTGCCGCAGGTGAAGAAGGCGCTGGGCGAGCTGCCGATGCCGGACAACCCCTGGTCGCTGATCTTCGACCCGAAGTACGCGAGCCGGCTCAAGTCCTGCGGCGTCAACTTCCTCGACTCGGCCTCCGAGGTGCTGCCGGTGGCGATGCTGTACGTCGGCAAGCCGGCCTACAGCCGCACGGCCGCCGACTACAAGGTGGCCGGCGAGATGCTGCAGAAGGTGCGGCCCTACGTGACGCGCTTTTCGTCGTCGGGTTACATCAACGACCTGGCCGCCGGCTCGCTGTGCGCGGTGATGGGTTATTCGGGCGACATCAACATCGCGCGCGCCCGCGCCATCGAAGCCGGCAAGGGCCCGATCATCGAAGCGCTGGTGCCCAAGTCGGGCGCGACGCTGTTCTTCGACGTGATGGCGATCCCGGCCGACGCGCCGCACCCGAAGAACGCGCACCTGTTCATCGACTACATCCTGCGCCCCGAGGTGCACGCGTCGCTGACCAACAAGGTCTTCTACGCCAACCCGAACAAGGCCTCGCTGAAGTTCGTCAAGCCCGACGTGGCCAACAATCCCAGCGTGTTCCCCAGCGACGCGGCCAAGGCGGCGATGACGGTGCCCGAGCCGGTGCCGCAGGACATCCGCCGCGTGCAAACGCGCATCTTCACCAGCTTCAAGGCGGGGTCGTAGCGCCGGCTCTCGGCGCTGCGCGCCGCTGTACGCGCACTACTTGCCGAACACCGACTTCAGCAGCTCGGTGCTGCGCGCCGCCGGGTTGGTGCGGATCGACTTCTCCTCCTGGCCGAGCATGGTGAACAGCCCGGCCAGGGCCTTCTCGGTCACGTAGTTGTCCAGATCGAGCGACTTCTTGCTCACCATCGGCACGGCGTCGTACTGGCCGATCATCGCCTTGTAGGCCCGAGTCGCGCCGACCTCGTCGACCTTCTGCGACACCACGGGCTTGAACGCCGCATACAGCTTGTCGCTGGTCTTGGCGCGGAAGAAGTCGGTGGCAGCGGTGTCGCCGCCGGTGAGGATGGCGCGCACGTCGTCGAAGCTCATGGCGCGGATGGCATCGCCGAAGATGCCCGCGGCCTTGGGCGCCGCGGCTTCGGCGGCCCGGTTCATGCTGAGGATGAACTCGTCGACCTGCTTCTGGTAGCCCGCCATGCGCGCGACCTCGGCCACCTTCTGCAGGCTGGACGGCATCAGGATCTTCACCGCCGCGTTGCCGAAGTAGCCGTCCGCGCGCCCCAGGCTGGCCACGGCTCGTTCGGTGCCGACGGCCAGCGCTTCCTTCAGGCCGGCGGCATCGGTCTTGGCGTCGCCGGCGCCGGTGGGCGCCTTCGAGCTTGTGCCTGACCCCTGCGGCAGCTTGCCGAGCTGCTTGCTCAGGTCGTCCAGCTTGGGCAGTTGCGCCCAGGCCGGCGCTGCCACGAGCCCCGCCGCCATCACGAACCCTCTGCGCTGCATGTCATGTCCTCCCAGCCGGCAACGTCCGGCGCGCTTTCAGCACTCGACGATGTTGACGGCCAGGCCGCCGCGCGCCGTTTCCTTGTACTTGGTCATCATGTCGGCGCCGGTCTCGCGCATGGTCTTGATCACCTTGTCCAGGCTCACGTGGTGCGTGCCGTCGCCGTGCAGCGCCATGCGCGCGGCGTTGATCGCCTTGACCGAGGCGATCGCGTTGCGCTCGATGCAAGGGATCTGCACCAGCCCGCCCACCGGGTCGCAGGTCAGGCCCAGGTGATGCTCCATGCCGATCTCGGCGGCGTTTTCCACCTGCGCCGGCGTGCCGCCGAGCACCGCGCACAGCGCACCGGCGGCCATGCTGCAGGCCACGCCGACCTCGCCCTGGCAGCCGACCTCGGCGCCGCTGATGCTGGCGTTCTCCTTGTAGAGCAGGCCGATCGCGGCCGCGGTGAGCAGGAAGTCGATCACGCCGGTGTCGTTGGCACCGTGCACGAAGCGCGCGTAGTAGTGCAGCACTGCCGGCACGATGCCGGCGGCGCCGTTGGTCGGTGCGGTGACGACGCGCCCGCCGGCGGCGTTTTCCTCGTTGACCGCCAGCGCGTACAGGTTGACCCAGTCCAGCACCTGCAGCGGGTCGCGCAGCGCTGCTTCGGGGTTGCGCGTCAGGTCGTGGTACAGCGCGGCGGCGCGGCGGCGCACCTTGAAGCCGCCGGGCAGCGTGCCGTCGTGCAGCAGGCCGCGCTGCACGCAGTCCTGCATCACCTGCCAGATGCGCAGCAGCGCGGCGTCGATCGGCTCGTCACCGGCGCCGTGCCTTGCCAGCACGCGCTCGTTGACGCGCATCACGCCGGCGATGCTCAGGCCCTCGCGCTGCGTGATGGCCAGCAACTCCTCGCCGCTGTGGAAGGGCAGCGGCAGCACGGTGGCCTCGGCCACGATTGCTTTGGCGCCGTCGGCGGCGGCCTCGTCGCTGAGCACGAAACCGCCGCCCACCGAGTAGTACACGCGCGACTGCAACTCGGCGCCCGCGGCGTCGAAGGCGGCAAAGCGCATGCCGTTGGCGTGCAGCGGCAGCGACTCGCGGCGGTGGAAGACCAAGTCGCGCTTCTCGGCGAATTCGATCGCTTGCGCGCCGGCCAGCTTCAGCCGGCCGCTGTCGCGCACCGCCTTCAGCAGCGCAGGGATGGCTTCGACATCGACCGTGTCGGGCTCGTGGCCGAGCAGCCCCAGCAGCACCGCCTTGTCGCTGCCGTGGCCCTTGCCGGTGGCGCCGAGCGAGCCGTACAGATCGGCCTTGATGCGCTGCACGCGCGGCAGCAGGCCGTCGTGCTGCAACCGCAGCGCGAACAGCCGCGCCGCACGCATCGGGCCGACGGTATGGCTGCTGCTCGGGCCGATGCCGATCTTGAACAGGTCGAAGACGGAGATGGCCATTGCTTCGGCGTCAGGTGTAAGCCGACAGCGGCGGGCAACTGCAGCTGAGGTTGCGGTCGCCCCAGACGTTGTCGACGCGGCCCACCGGGGCCCAGTACTTGGGCTGCGGCAGGCCGCGCACCGGGTAGGCTGCCTGCTCGCGGCTGTAGGGGTGCGGCCAGTCGGCCTTCAGCAGCGCTTCGGCGGTGTGCGGCGCGTTCTTCAGCGGGTTGTCGTCCTTGGGCCACTCGCCGCGCTCGATGCGCGCGATCTCGCCGCGGATCGCGATCATCGCGTCGCAGAAGCGGTCGAGCTCGATGCGCGGCTCGCTTTCGGTGGGCTCGACCATCAGCGTGCCGGCCACCGGGAAGCTCAGCGTGGGGGCGTGGAAGCCGTAGTCGATCAGCCGCTTGGCCACGTCCTCGGCGCTGACGCCGCTGCTCTTTTGCAACGGGCGCAGGTCGAGGATGCACTCGTGCGCGACGCCGCCGCCCTTGATGCCGGCAATCTCGCCGCTGTAGTGGATGTCGTAGTGCTCGGCCAGCCGCGCGGCCACGTAGTTGGCGCTGAGGATCGCGGTCTCGGTGGCGTGACGCAGGCCCTCGGCGCCCATCAAACGCATGTACATCCAGCTGATCGGCAACACCGCGGCGTTGCCCCAGGGCGCCGCCGCTACCGGGCCCACCGGCGCGTCGCTGCCGCCGCCCGGCCGTGCCGGCAGGAAGGGCACCAGGTCCGCGGCCACGCATACCGGCCCGACGCCGGGGCCGCCGCCGCCGTGCGGGATGCAGAAGGTCTTGTGCAGGTTCAGGTGGCTGACGTCGCCGCCGAATTCGCCCGGCGCCGCCAGGCCGACCAGCGCGTTCAGGTTGGCGCCGTCGACGTAGACCCGGCCGCCGAACTCGTGCACCGTGGCGCACAGCGCCTTGACCTGCGGCTCGAACACGCCGTAGGTCGACGGGTAGGTGATCATCACCGCGGCCAGCTTCTGGCGGTGCTGCTCGCACTTGGCGCGCAGGTCGGCCAGGTCGACGTTGCCCATGGCGTCGCACTTCACCACCACCACCTGCATGCCCGTCATGTGCGCGCTGGCCGGGTTGGTGCCGTGCGCCGATTCGGGGATCAGGCAGATGTCGCGCTGGCTGTCGCCGCGGCTGGCGTGCCAGGCGCGGATCGCCAGCAGCCCGGCGTATTCGCCCTGGCTGCCGGCGTTGGGCTGCAGGCTCACGCCGGCATAGCCGGTGGCCTCGGCCAGCCAGTCGCACAGCTGGCGGTTCAGCTCCTCGTAGCCGGCCAGCTGGTCGCGCGGCGCGAACGGGTGCACTTGCGCGAACTCGGGCCAGGTGATCGGGATCATCTCGGCCGTGGCGTTGAGCTTCATCGTGCAGCTGCCCAGCGGGATCATGCAGCGGTCCAGCGCCAGGTCCTTGTCGGACAGGCGCCGGATGTAGCGCAGCATCTCGGTTTCGCTGTGGTGGGTGTTGAACACCGGGTGCGTCAGGTAGCTGCTGGAGCGGCGCAACGCGGCCGGAATCATCGGCTCGATGCCCTGCTCGAAGGCGGCGACGTCGGGCAGCGCCTGCCCCGGCTTGGCGAACACCCGCCACAGCGCCGCGATGTCGTCGCGCGTGGTGGTTTCGTCCAGGCTGATGCCGATCATCGTGTCGCCCCACTCGGGGAAGCGCCGCAGGTTCATGCCCGCGGTCAGCGCGCGCGCGGCGATGTCGGCGGTGGCGCTGCCGGTGTCCAGGCACAGCGTATCGAACGCGCTGTCCTTGCGCACCGTCACGCCCAGCTGGCGCAGCCCCTGCGCCAGGATCGCGGTGTAGCTGGCCACGCGTTGCGCGATGCGCTTCAAGCCCTGCGGCCCGTGGTAGACCGCGTACATGCTGGCCATCACCGCCAGCAGGACCTGCGCGGTGCAGATGTTGCTGGTGGCTTTCTCGCGGCGGATGTGCTGTTCGCGCGTTTGCAGCGCCAGCCGGTAGGCCGGCTGGCCGTGCACGTCGATGCTCACGCCCACCAGCCGGCCGGGCAGGCTGCGCTTGAACTCGTCGCGGCAGGCCAGGTAGGCGGCGTGCGGGCCGCCGCCGCCCATCGGCACGCCGAAACGCTGCGTCGTGCCGTAGGCGATATCGGCGCCGAGCTCGCCCGGCGGCGTGATCAGTGTCAGCGCCAGCAGGTCGGCGCCGACGATGAAGGCCGCGCCATGGGCGTGGATGCGCGCGGCGTCGCCGCGCAGGTCGTGGATCGCGCCGCTGGTGGCGGGTAGCTGCTCGATCGCGGCGAAGTAGTCGCCGCCGCGGATCAGCGCGTCCCATTCTTCAGCCGAGTTCGCCAGCACCACGTCGAAGCCCAGCGGGCCGGCGCGGGTGCGCAGCACCTCGATGGTCTGCGGGTGCGCATCGCCGGCGACCACGACCTTGTGGCTGGGGTTCTTCACGCTGCGCCGCGCCAGCGTCATGGCCTCCGCCGCAGCGGTGGCCTCGTCGAGCATGCTGGCGTTGGCGATGGCCATGGCGGTGAGGTCGCACACCATCGTCTGGAAGTTGACCAGCGCTTCCATGCGGCCCTGCGAGATCTCGGCCTGGTAGGGCGTGTAGGCGGTGTACCAGGCCGGGTTCTCCAGGATGTTGCGCAGGATGACGCCCGGCGTGTGCGTGCCGTGGTAACCCTGGCCGATGAAGCTCTTGAGCACGCGGTTCTTCGCCGCCAGCGCCTTCAGCTCGGCCAGCGCCTGGGCCTCGCTGGCCGGCGGCGGCAGCTGCATCGGCCGGCGCCGCGCGATGCTCGGCGGCACGATGGCGCCGATCAGCGCGGCGCGGGTGGCCACGCCGATCGCGGCGAGCATGTGCTGCTCGTCGGCGGCGTCGGGGCCGATGTGGCGGGCGGTGAACTCGGCGGCGTCCTCGAGTTCGGCGAGCGTGGGCAAGGCGGGCATGGCGTTCTCGTCAGCGCGGGGCGGCGGGCGTGGCGGCGCGGCTGCGCTGCCACAGGGCGGCTTGCTCGGAGCGACAGGCTCAGAGCGTCTTGAGCAGTTCGTCGTAGCCGGGGGCATCCATCAGCTGGTCGAACTCGGACATGTCCGACACCCGCACCTTGAAGAACCAGCCGTTGCCCATCGGGTCGCTGTTGGCCAATGACGGGTCGGTGCGCAGCGCTTCGTTGACCTCGACGATCTCGCCGCTGATCGGCATGAACAGGTCGGCTGCCGCCTTCACCGACTCGACCACGCCGGCGACCTCGCCCATCTTGAAGGTCTTGCCCAGCGGCGGCAGTTCGACGAAGACCACGTCGCCCAGCGCCTCCTGCGCGTGCAGCGTGATGCCGACAACCGCGGCGTCGTGGTCTTCGATGTTGATCCATTCGTGGTCGGACGTGAACTTGGTGGTCATGGTCGCGGTCTTTCGGTGGCGTGGTTGAAACAGGCAGTGCGGCGCTTCAGCCGCGGTGGTAGCGGTGCGGAACAAAAGGCATCGGGGTCACGCGCATCGGCACCGTCGTGCCGCGCACCTCGGCCCAGACCTCGTGCTGCGCCAGCGCGTGCTCGGCGCTGAGGTAGGCCATGGCGATCGGCTTGTCGATGGTCGGGCCGATCGTGCCGCTGGTGACCACGCCCAACTTGCGGCCGCGCCCGTCGCCGAGCTTGGCGCCCTCGCGCACCGGCACGCGTTCCAGTCCGACCAGTCCGATGCGCTTGTCGGTGACGCCTTGCTGCAGCTGGCGCTCGATCACCGTGGCGCCCGGGTAGCGCCCGGCGCGCTCGCCGCCCGGGCGGCGCACCTTCTGGATCGCCCAGGCCAGCCCGGCCTGGATCGGGCTGGTACGGGTGTCGATGTCGTGGCCGTACAGGCACAGCCCGGCCTCGAGCCGCAGCGTGTCGCGCGCGCCCAGGCCGACGGGTTTGACCTCGGGCTGGCCGAGCAGCGCGCGCGCCAGTGCCGCGGCGGCGTCGGCGGCCACCGAGATCTCGAAGCCGTCCTCGCCGGTGTAGCCCGAGCGCGTGACGTAGGCGTCGATGCCGCCAAGCTGGAACTGCCCGCCGCTCATGAACACCAGCTTGGTGACATCGGCGTTGAGCCGGGCCAGCGCGGTGGCCGCCAGCGGGCCTTGCAAGGCGAGCAAGGCCTGGTCGGGCATCGGCACGATCTGGCAGCGGTGGCCGATGTTCGTCACCAGGTGCTTCAGATCGTCGGCCTTGCGCCCGGCGTTGACGACCAGGAACAGGTCGTTGTCGCGCCGCGTGATCATCAGGTCGTCGAGGATGCCGCCGCTGGTGTCGGTGAAGAACGAGTAGCGCTGCTGGCCCACGGCCATGCCGATCAGGTCGGCCGGCACCAGAGTTTCCAGGGCCGCCGCCGCGTCGCTGCCCACCAGCCGCAGCTGGCCCATGTGCGACACGTCGAACAGCGCCGCCGCGCTGCGGCACTGCTTGTGCTCGGCAATGATGCCGCCGGGGTAGTTCACCGGCATGTCGTAGCCGGCAAATGGCGTCATGCGCGCACCATGCTCCAGGTGCCAGTCGTGCAGCGGGGTCTTCAGCAGATCGGCGGACATTTAGATTTCTCCGATGGGGCCACGGGAGACCGCATTCTGGTCGTTCGCGCCTGCGCTGTGCGCTTTACCTGAGAGATTGGCGCACGCCGCCGGCGCGCTTCACTTGGCCTTTCGGTGGGCCGGGCCGCTGTACCAGTTCGCTGTGCTAGCCCGCTTTACCTGCGCGCTCAGGCCGTTGTCGCGGCCCGCGGTGGGTGCCGCTGCACACGCCCGCTCCTGGCGGCGCGCAGTGTAGCCCTGGTGGCATGGCCGACCCGGTGCCGACGACCGTGCCAAGCATCGGCTGGGTGCCGGTGGCTTGCACCGAGCACCCGGACAGACACATCAAGCGTCGCGCTGGATCAGCTCGATCTTGTAGCCGTCGGGGTCGGTGATGAAGGCGATGATGCTGCCGCCGCCCAGCACCGGGCCGGCCTCGCGCGTGATCGCACCGCCCAGCGCGGCGGCCTTGGCACGCAGCGCCTCGCAGGTGGCGGCGACGTCGGCCACGCCGATGGCGATGTGGCCGAAGGCGCTGCCGAGCTCGTAGCGCTCGACGCCGTGGTTGTAGGTCAGCTCGATCTCGGCCTGCTCGGGGTTGGCGGCGTAGCCGACGAAGGCCAGGTCGTACTTCTGCTCGGGCCGCTGCGTGGTGCGCAGCAGCCTCATGCCCAGCACCTGGGTGTAGAAGTCGATCGAGCGTTGCAGGTCGCCCACGCGCAGCATCGTGTGCAGCAGTCTCATGCCAGGCCCTCGGCAGTTGGAGCCGGCGATTGTGCGGTGCGCCCGGCGCCCGCGCTCAGCCTGCAACGCCGGCCAGCACCAGCACCCCGAGCACCGCGAACACCGCGGCGGCGATGCGGTGCACCCACTGCACCGGCAGCCAGCGCGTGACGCGCTCGCCCAGCAGCACCGCCGGCACGTTGGCCAGCATCATGCCCAGGGTGGTGCCGGCGGTGACGACCCACACCGAGTCGAACTTGGCCGCCAGCATGACGGTGGCGATCTGCGTCTTGTCGCCCATCTCGGCGACGAAGAAGGCCAGCGTGGTGATGCCGAAGATGCCGACGGCGCCGAAGCGCCCGGCGCGGCCGGCTTTCAGATCGTCGGCCTGGTCGGGGATCAGCATCCACGCCGCCACCGCCAAGAACGAGGCCCCCAGGCCCCAGCGCAGCCACTGTGGATCGACATGGCGCGTGATCCAGGCCCCCAGCGCGCTGGCCATCGCATGGTTGGCCAGCGTGGCCACCAGGATGCCCAGGATGATCGGCGCCGGCCGGCGAAAGCGCGCTGCCAGCAGCAGCGCCAGCAGCTGGGTCTTGTCGCCGATCTCGCCGAGCGCGACGACGCCGGTGGAAACGATGAAGGCCTGCCACATCAGGCGCCAGCGCGCGGCGCCACGGTGTAGTTCAGCGCCATGCGCCCGCCGTCGACGACGATGACTTCGCCGGTGAGGTAGCTGGCGGCATCGCTGAGCAAGAAGGCCACCACCTCGGCGACCTCGTCGGGCCCGCCCAGGCGGCGCAGCGGCGTGCGGCTCAGGATGCGTGCTTGTGCTTCGGCGCTGGTCAGCACCGCGGCGCGCGCCAGCTCGGTCGCGATGGTGCCCGGCGCCACCGCGTTGACGCGGATGCCGTGGTCGGCCAGTGCCAGCGCCATCGCGCGCGTGAGCTGGTCGATCGCGCCCTTGCTGGCGTTGTAGCTGGCGATGTCGGGGATCGCGAGCCGGCCGTTGACCGAGCTCATGTGCACGATCGCGCCACCGCCTTGGCCGTCCGTGTTCCCCGCCGCGTGCTGTTCAGCCATGTGCCGCGCCACCGCCTGGCCGACGAGAAACGCGCCCTTCAGGTTGACCGCGATCACCGCGTCCCAGTCGGCCTCGCTGATGGCCAGGAAGTCGGCCGCGCGGAAGATGCCGGCGTTGCTGACCAGCGCGTGCACGCGGCCGAATTCGGCCAGGGTCGCGGCGAGCGCGGCGTCGACCTCGGTCTTGTTCGACACATCGCAGCGCACGAAGCTGGCGCGCGCGCCGCTGGCGCGCAGCGCGTCGGCCAGTGCCTGGCCGCGCGCCGTGTCCACGTCCCACAGCGCGACGGCGGCGCCGTCGCGCGCCAGCCGCTGCGCGCAGGCGGCGCCGATGCCTTGCGCCGCGCCGGTCACCACCGCGCAGCGGCCGTGCAGCTTGAAGTCGACTTCGGACATGGGCCGCGCCCCTTTCCTTCAGGTTCAGTAACCCTGGCGCTCGAGCCAGATCAGCAGGCCCTGCGCGTTGAGCCGGATGTCCATCTCCAGCGCCGCGGCGATGTCTGCGGCGCTGTGCGCGCAGCCGTGCGCGTGCGCCTCGTCCTGGTACAGCCGCTGCAAGGCGTCGCGCAGCCGCTGCTCGCGCTGCGGCCCCGCTGGGGTGGCGCGGCCGAGTTCGACCATGGTGTCGATCGCGCGCAGCAGCTGTTCGCCCACGGCCTGAACCTCGCCGAGGCGGCCGAAGTGCGTCAGGTGCACACCGTGCGGCTGGCGCTCGAGCAGCCGCTGCACCGACGTGCGCAGCGCCGGCGGGTCGAACTGCACCGGCGTCGAGCTCAGCAGCATCCAGGGCCCGCGCGCGGTGTCGAACTCGCGGTAGCTGACGCCGAAGGTGTCGCCGGTGAACCAGCCGCGGCTGCGCTCGTCCCACAGGCAGTGGTGGTGCAGCGCGTGTCCCGGCGTGTGGATCAGCTCGAGCCGGCGCTGCCCCAGTTGCACGGTCATGCCGTCGTCGCTGGGCGTGATGCGCGCCGCGTCCACCGGCACCAGCGTGCCGTAGTCGCGTGCCACGGTTTCGGCGCCGTAGATCTGCACCACCGCCTGCTGCAGCGCCGACGGGTCGACCATGTGGCGCACGCCGCGCGGGTGCAGCAGCATGCGTGCTTCGGGCAGCTCGCGCAGCAGCGCGCCGGCGGCGCCGGCGTGGTCCAGGTGCACGTGCGACGGGATCACCCAGTCGACCGCGTCGCGTGCCAGCCCCAGCGCTTCCAGCGCGGCCAGCAGCCGCGGCAGCGCCGGGTTGGTGCCGGTGTCGAAGTAGGCGGCGCGGCCGGCGTCGACCAGCAGGTAGGCGGCGTCGAAGCGCGGCCGGTGGTAGCCGGTGTCGATGCACCAGATGCCGTCGCCAAGGGCTTCGACGAAGTCGGGAAGCGCGTCGGTCATGTGGCAAATCCCTCTGGCAGTTTCGGGTTTCACTGCGGCGGCAGCAGCAGCCACAGCCGTGCGATGTCGGCCGCACCGTCCTTGCCGCGCACGCTGCGCAGCGTGGCCGCGGCCTTCGGCCGCGCCTTGGTCGAACGCCGCTGTGCCAGCCCCAGGTGCAGCAGCGCGTCGTCGGGCCGCTTCAGGCCGCCCTTGGCGATGCCTTGTTCGATCAACGCGACGCCCTGGTCGGTCTGGCCGATCGTGACATGGACCATGCCAATCCTGACCAGCGCGTTGCCGTCCTTGGCCTTGGCGGCCTCGGCGGTGCGCGCGGCCAGGCTGGCGCGGCTGTCGGCGTCGCTGCGCGCGGCCAGCTCGCGCAGCCGCTGCTGGCGCTCGGCCTGCGGCCCGTTGCCGAAAACGCCGCTGGCGTAGGCGCGCTCGATGACCTGCACGGCTTCGGCCGGCAAGCCGGCCTGCAGCGCGAGCTGCGCCAGCTCCATGGTGTCGTCGGCGGAATCCAGCGTGCCGCTGGCCAGCCGCAGCCGCATCAGGTCGAGCGCGTGACGCTCGGCAAAGCCGCTGCGCTGCTGCAGCCCGGCCAGCGCGGCAGCCCAGTACTCCTTCTTCGGGTGGTAGGCGAGCAGCTTTTCCAAGGTCGCGCCGTAGCCCGGCAGCTTGGCGCGCGCCTGCGCATCGGCCAGGCGCAGCAGATCGGCTTCGGCCGGGCGCTGGCCGGCTTGTTCGGCCGCGGCCACCGCCGCCGCGGCATCGCGCGCGACGGCGGCCGCATCACCCGACTGCGCGTGCACCCAGGACTGCAACTGCCTCAGCGCGGCGCTGTCGCCGCCGGCTTGGCGCGCCTTGTCGATCCACGCCTGCGCCATCGCCGCTTGCTTGGTCTGCGCGTAGGCGTAGGCCAGCGCCTCGGCCAACTGGGCCTGCTCGCCCGCCGACAGCTTGGCGCTGGCGTAGACCGCCTCGAATGCGCGGATGGTGGTGGCATGGTCGCCGGCGCGCTGCGCTGCGGCGCCGCGCATGCGCTCGATCGTCAACTGCTCGGCCGGCGTGCGGTTGGGCACCTTGTCGGCCTCGCGCACCTTGGCCAGCGCCTCCTTGGTCTTGCCCGCCTTCAGCAGCTCGCCGGCCTGTTGCAGCGGCCGCGCCACCTCGGGGCGCAGCGGCTGCGCGGCGGCCAGCATGCAGCAGGCGGCAAGTACGGCGCACAACAGCGGCTGTCGCAGCGTCACAGGAACTGCTCGTTGCCGATGATGCCGATCTTGGTCACGCCCAGCCGTTGCGCCGACGCCAGGATCATCGCCACCACCTTGTAGGGCACCAGCTTGTTCGGCCGCAGGTGCAGCTCGGGCTGATCGGGCAGCGCGGCGATCGCCGCGAGCCGCGATTCCAGCTCGGCGCGGTCGGCGACGATGCTGCCGTTCCAGCCGATGCTGCCGTCGAAGTCGACATCGATGCGCACGATCTGCGGCGGCGCCGGCGGCGGCGCGCTGGCCATGTCGGGCATGTTCATCTTGACGGCATGGGTCTGGATCGGGATGGTGATGATGAACATGATCAGCAGCACCAGCATCACGTCGATCAGCGGCGTCATGTTCATCTCGAGCATCGGCTCGTCGTCGCGCTCGGCCGGGGGGGCGATCGTCATCGCGGCACTCCGTCAGCGCGCGGCCGCGTTGGCGCCAGGCTCGGTGATGAAGCCGATCTTGTGGATGCCGGCACGCTGCGCCGCCAGCACGACGCGGCCCACGCTGTCGTAGCGCGCCTCGGCGTCGCCGCGGATGTGCACCTCGGGCTGCGGCGTCGCGCCCGAGACCGCCTTCAAGCGCATCAGCAGCGCGTCGGCATCGGCCAGCCGCTCGGTGCCCCAGTACAGATCGCCGTCGCGGTCGACCGCGATCACGATGTTGTCGGGCCGGGTCTGCGTCGGCTGGTTGCGCTCTTGCGGCAGCTGCACCGGCACGCTTGCGGTGACCACCGGGATCGTGATCAGGAAGATGATCAGCAGCACCAGCATCACGTCGACCAGCGGCGTGGTGTTGATGGTGGCGTTCATCTCGTCGTCGCCATCGGCCTCGGCCGGGGCCCGCTGCAGCGCCATCGGGGTGTGTTCCTTCGTGCCGGTGGGCGCGGGCCGTCAGTTTCGCTTGCCCGCCAGCAACACGTTGTGCAGGTCGCCGCCGAACGCGCGCACCCGCTCCATCGCCAGCTTGTTGCGCCGGATCAGCCAGTTGTAGCCCATCACCGCCGGCACCGCGACCGCCAGGCCGAAGGCGGTCATGATCAGCGCCTCGCCCACCGGGCCGGCCACCTTGTCGATGCTGGCCTGGCCGCTGATGCCGATTGCGGTGAGCGCGTGGTAGATGCCCCACACCGTGCCGAACAGGCCGACGAAGGGCGCGGTCGAGCCCACGGTGGCCAGGAAGGCCAGGCCGTCCTGCAAGCGGCTGTGGATGTTGTCGACGGCGCGCTGCACGCTCATCGAGATCCAGGTGTGCTTGTCGATCTGCTCGACCAGCGTGCCTTCGTGGTGTTCGCTGGCCTTGACACCGCTTTCGGCCATGAAGCGAAAGGCACTGCCTGGATCGAGCGTGGCGATGCCGTCGTTGACCGAGCCGGCGCTCCAGAAGCTCCTGGCCGCGGCCTCGGCGCTGGTCATCAGCCGGCGCTGCTCGAACACCTTGGTGACGATGATGTACCAGCTGCCGATGCTCATGATCACCATCACCAGCAGCGTGGCGCGGGACACCCAGTCGCCTTGCGCCCACAGCGCGGCCAGGCCGTAGGGGTTGGCGACGACCTCGGTGTGCAGCACCGCGCCGGCGTCGGCTGCGGCCTGCGCCAGCGCGCGCGCCGGCAGCCCGATCGACAGCAGCAGCACGGCGCCGCAGGCGCGCCGCGCGTGTCGGGCGGATCGCGCCGCTGGGATGGCTTCGGCAACGGACATGGGTTGTGCAGGTTTCATCCAGATTTCAATCAGGTTTCAATCGGTCAGCTTCCAGACGTACTCGATGCGCCCGGTAAGTTTCTCGGGTTTGCCGTCGACCGTGCCAGGCACGCCCTTGCAGGCCTTGACCGCGTCGAGCGTCATGCGGTCGAGCATCTTGTGTTCGCGCGTGGGGCCGCTGGACCTGTCGATGCGGGCCTCGCTGATGTGGCCGCTGGTGTCCATCGTATAGAGCACGATCACCGAGCCTTGCGCGTCGGCGCGCCGGGTCGCGGGCGTGTACTCGGGCTTGGCGCAGGCGTTGAAGTTCAGCCTGGGTGCGGTGCGCACCGGTGCTGCCGGCGGTGCCGCGGGGACCGGCGGCGCGGGCGGCGCCACCACCGCGGGCGCGGCCGGCTCGATGCGCACCGGCGGCGACGGCGGTGGCGCGACCGGGGTCGTGGTGATCACCGGGGCCGGTGTCGGCGGCGGCGCGACCTGCACCTCGGGCGGCGGCACGAAGGCCGGTGGCGGCGGTGCGGTGCGTGGCGGCGGGGGCGGCAGCCGCGGCGGTGGCGGCGGCGGGGGCGGCTTGGCCTCCTCGATGATCGTCGCCTCGACCGGCGAATTCACGACCTCCACGACCCGGCGTGACAGCCCCCACACCAGCAATGCACCCAGTGCCACGTGCAGCGCCACCACCACCGCCAGGCCGGCCAGGTGCCTGCCCGGGTGGCGTTGCTGTTCGGCGTAGTCCAAGGCGAGTGTGTCGTTCGCGCGCATGTGCGGCGGCGGGCGCGGCGGTCGGGGGAAGTGGCGGTGCCGAGCCGGCACGCCACGGCGCGGGCCGGCACTATAGCGCGCGGGCGCGCGCCAGCGACGCGCGCGGCCCCAGGTGCGAGTTCAGGTGCGAGTTCAGGTGCGAGTTCAGGTGCGAGTTCAGGCGCGGCATACCGCCGGCAGCAGCTCGCCGATCGGCCCGCGCAGCAGCAGCGCGGCCAGGCCGTCCAGCGGCGTCGGCTGGTCGTTCATGATCAGCACGCGCGCGCCGGCGCGGTGCGCGACCTGCACGCTGCCGGCCACCGGCCAGACCTGCAGCGTGGAGCCCACCGCGAGCATCAGGTCGGCTTCGCCGGCAAGCTGCATCGCGCGTTCGATGACCTCGGGCTGCAGCGGCTGGCCGAAGGAGATGGTGTCGCTCTTGAGCACGCCGCCGCACTGCAGGCATGGCGGGTCGGCCTCGCCGTCGCGCACCCGCTGCAGCACCTGTGGCATCGGGCCGCGCCAGCCGCAGTGCCAGCACACGCAGCGGCGCAGCGTGCCGTGCACCTCGATCACGAGGTCGGCCGAGTTGCCGGCGCGTTGGTGCAGCTCGTCGATGTTCTGCGTGACCAGCGCATGCAGCTTGCCGCGCCGCTCCAGCGCCACCAGCGCGAGGTGGCCGCGGTTCGGCTGCGCCTGCCACACGCTGTGGTCGAGCCGGGCCTGCCACGCCGCGCGCCGCACGGCAGGGTCGGCCAGGTAGTGCTGGATCGTCGACAGCTTCTCGGCCGCCGGGTTGCGCGTCCACAACCCCTGCGGGCCACGGAAATCGGCGATGCCCGAGTCGGTGGAGATGCCGGCGCCGCTGAGCACCACGATGCGCCTGGCGGCGTCGATCCAGCCGCGTGCCCGTGCGATGTCCTCGGCCGGTGGCATCATGGTTCGATCATAGCCAGCGCGGCCGTTGCCGCCGGTGCACGCTTGAGCAGGAGCCGCAAGTGGACAAGGTACTCGAAGGCAAGGTCGCGATCATCACCGGCGCCGGCTCGGGCATCGGCCGCGCGTCGGCCTTGTTGTTCGCCGCCGAAGGCGCCACGCTGGTGCTGGGCGACCGATCCGAGGCGGTGCACGACACCGCCGAGCGGGCGCGCCAAGTAGGCGCCGCGGCCACCGCGCTGCGCATCGACGCCGGCGCCGAGGCCGATGTCGCGCGGCTGGTGGGCACCGCGCTGGCGGACCACGGCCGGCTCGACGTCGCCTTTGCCAACGCCGGCGTGTCCGGCGGCATGGCCGGCATCTTCGAGCTGACGCCCGAGGAGTTTGCCGAGGTGCTGCGCGTCAACCTGATCGGCCCGTGGCTGATGGTCAAACATGCCGGCCAGGCGATGGCAGCGGCCGGGCAGGGGGGGTCGATCATCTGCACCGCGTCGGTGGCGGGGCTGCGCTCGGGCGCGGGCGGGCCGGCCTACTCGGCGTCCAAGGCCGGCGTCATCAACCTGGTGATGGTGTCGGCGCAGCAGCTGTGCGACACCGGCGTGCGCGTCAACGCGCTGTGCCCGGGCCTGACCGAAACCGGCATGACGCGGCCGGTGTTCGACCATGCCAGGGACAAGGGCGTGACGCACAAGCTGGGCCGGCTGAACCCGCTGCGCCGCGCGGCGCAGCCCGACGAACTGGCGCAGGCCGCGCTGTTCCTGGCGTCGGCGCAGTCCAGCTACGTCAACGGCCAGGCGCTGGTGGCCGACGGCGGGCTGTCCAGCTCGCACCCGGTGACCCGGCAGGCCACCGGGCAAACGGCGGTGTAGCCGGCTGTCAGGCCAAGGTGCATTCGCAGATCGAGATGCAGTGACGAGTCCCGGCGCAAAGCGGCCTGCGGCCGCTTTGCGCCGCGAGCAGGCGGCGATCGTTCGACGCTTGATCGTGCAGGGGTGATCAGGCCGCCGTCTCGCGGATGCGGCGCGCCTCGAAGTAAAAGCGCTTGTCATGCGCTTCGCCCATCGAGAAGGTCTTGCGCGGCAGCGGGCCGTCGAGCAGCACGCGGTGCAGCAACTCGCTCTTGGGCACGGTGGCCAGGTGCAGGCCGACATGCCCGGGCTGTTGGCCCAGGCGCTGCAGCACGTCGTCGCCGTGGACGTAATCGACCTGTGACGCGCCGCCGCGCGCGATGAAGGCGTCAACGAAGGCCTGCAGCGTGCCCACCGGCAGCGGCTCGGGCGCATCGCGAAGCTCGGCGACCGCGAAGCGTGCACCCGGGCCGACGATGCCGAAGGCCTGCACCGGCGCAGCCGCGGCGCCGACGCGCTGGCGCATCGCCGCGGCGTCGGCCACCTCGGCCAACCGCAACTGCGCGCCGAAGCGCTCGGCCAGCGCCGCGTGCACATCGGCGCGCACGCCGAACAGCAGGCGGTGGATCGGCTCGAACACCAGCGCCGGGTCGTGGATGTTGACCACCTCGACCAGCGCATGCCGGCTCGGGTGCGTGGGGCCGAGCGCTTCGCGCGTTTGCTGCCAGATCGCCTTGGCGGTGGCCAGCGAATGGTTGCCGTCGCCGACCGCGAACAGCATCGCCGCGGTATCCGGCGGCACGCCGTGGCGCGCGGCGAAGGCCCGCGGCTCGATCAGGGCCTGCAGCGCGCGCTGCACCTGATCGGACTGCGCCGCGGCCAGCGCAAAGCCGCTGAGGTGGCCGCCGCCGGCGATCAGCTCGGTGTCGTACAGCGGCGTCAACCCGGCGCGCGCGGCGGCGATCGGCTCGATCACGCTGTGCTGCGGATCGTCGATCAGCACCAGCACGTGCGGCAGCTCCAGTTCCGCGTCGCGCCGCACTTCGATGCGCGGCGCCAGCCGCTCGACGATGGTGCCTTCGGTCGGCCGGATCAGGCTGGTGGAGCTGGCGCTGAAGTCATAGTGCTCGAGGTCCAGCTCGAGCATCAGCCCGCGCCGCGTGTGCGCGCCGGTGCGCCGCTCGACCAGCACCGCGCCGTGGTGCTCGACGAGCAGGCCGTCGGCCAGGTAGCGGCGCATCGTGTGCTGGATGCGCTTGATGCGCTGGCCGACATCGGCCGCGCCCAGGTAGGCCTCGGGAAGGATCAGATGCAGCGTCGATGGCGCATCGCCGATCTCGTCTTGCAGCCGTTGCCAGTACTCGGGTTCGGCGGTGTACTGGTCGCAGGCCACCACCGCCCACTTGCGCAGGTCGATGCCGGGCCGCGGCACAACCAGGCGCGGCAGTCTGAAGGCGGCGCCAGCCGAAGTCGTGGCAGCTTGGTTCATCAGGGTGCTCGGGGAATGGGTCGGTTGTCGGGTGCGTGCCCGGCGGCGCGCTCGGGTGGGTGCTCAGCGTGCGGCGATGCCCGCCAGGCGCTGATGGATGATCGCATCGGCCTCGGCCATGATGCGATCGATCAGCTCCTTGACCGTCGGCACGTCGCGGATCAGCCCGGCGACCATGCCGCACGACCACACGCCGGCGTCCATCGCGCCGTCTTTCATGATCTTCGGGTACACGCCGGCCACCTGTTCGATGATGTCCTCGAACTTCAGGCTGGCGCCGAGCGTGCGCTCTTTTTCCAGCAGCGCGTCGGTGGCGGCGTTGCGCAGCACGCGCTCGGTGTTGCGCAGCGGGCGCATCACCAGCCGCGTGTCCAGTTCGCTGGCGGCGACGAGTGCTTGCTTGACGTTGTCGTGGATCGGCGCTTCCTTGGTGGCCATGAAGCGCGTGCCCATGTTCATGCCCTCGGCGCCCAGCGCCAGCGCCGCCACCAGGCTGCGCCCGTCGGCCATGCCACCCGAGGCGACGAAGGGAATCTTCAGCTCTTCGGCGGCGCGCGGCAGCAGGATGAAGTTGGGGATGTCGTCCTCGCCGGGGTGGCCGCCGCATTCGAATCCGTCGACGCTGACCGCGTCGCAGCCGATGGCCTCGGCCTTCAGGCTGTGGCGCACCGAGGTGCACTTGTGGATCACCTTGACGCCGGCCTCGTGCAGCCCGGGCAGCCACTTCTGCGGGTTGTTGCCGGCGGTCTCGACGATCTTCACGCCGCCGTCGACGATGGCCTTGACGTAACCCGGGTAGTCGGGTGCTTTCAGCACCGGCAGAAAGGTCAGGTTGACGCCGAAGGGCTTGTCGGTCATTTCGCGGCAGCGGCGGATCTCGTTGGCCAGATCGGCCGGCGTCTTTTGCGTCAGCCCGGTGATGATGCCCAGGCCGCCGGCGTTGGACACCGCGGCGGCAAGCTCGGCGAAGCCGACGTAGTGCATGCCGCCCTGGATGATCGGGTGCTCGATGCCGAACAGTTCGGTGATGCGCGTCTTCATGGGGGTGGGGTCCTCGGCTGCAGCGGGCAAGGCCGCCATTCTGGACGATGGCGTCAGGGACCACGGCGCGAAGCGCTGGCGCTGCGGGCCGCGGTTACCGCAACGCCGCACGGCCTTGCCCGCGTACGGGTCGGTGCGCGCGGCGCCAGCGCGGCACGGCCGATTGCGCCATGATCGCCGCCCCGCCCGAAGGGGCGAGCCCGGAGCCGCCGATGACCCGTACCCTCGTGACCTTGCTGCTGCTGGTGCTGGCTGCGCCGGTGCTGGCGCAGACGGCGCCAGGCTGTCCGCCGCTGCTGCAGCACAGCTTCGACCGGCTGCAAGACGACAAGCCGCAATCGCTGTGCCAGTACGCCGGCAAGGTACTGCTGGTGGTCAACACCGCCAGCTACTGCGGTTTCACGCCGCAGTACGAGGGGCTGGAAGCGCTTCATGCCAAGTACGCGGCGCGCGGCCTGGTGGTGCTGGGCTTTCCCTCGAACGACTTCGCGCAGGAGCCGGGCAGCCGCGAGCAGATCGCCGAGCTGTGCTTCAACACCTACGGCGTGAAGTTCCCGATGTTCGCCAAGACGCCGGTCAAGGGCGCGCAGGCCAATGCGCTGTTCGCGGCGCTGGCGCAGGCCACCGGCAAGCCGCCGGCGTGGAACTTTCACAAGTACCTGGTCGATCGCCAAGGCCAGCCGGTGGCGGCCTTCGGCAGCCGCGTCGCACCTGACGCCGCGGCCCTGCACGCGGCGATCGAGACCGCGCTCGATGCGCGCTGAACCGCGCTGAGCCGCGCTGAGCCGCGCTGAACCGCGCTGAACCGCGCTGAACCGCGCTGAACCGCGGTCCAGGCTGCTGCCCGAGAACTTACGGAGCGCTTCGAGATGAGTACCTTCACCCCGTGGCCGGCGCTTGCCGGTGGCGCGCTGATTGGCGCGGCCGCGGTGCTGCTGCTGTGGGCCAACGGCCGCGTGGCCGGCATCAGCGGCATTGCCGGCGGCCTGTGGTTTGCGCCCGCCGGTGAGCGCGCCTGGCGCTGGGCCTTCCTGTTCGGGCTCGCGCTCGGTGCCGCGGCATGGGCGCTGCTGGGGCCGGCGCTGTCGCTGCCGCTGCCGCTGCCGCTGCCGCTTCCGCGCCAGGGTTTTCCGCTGTCGCTGCTGCTGCTGGCCGGCTTGCTGGCGGGCTACGGCACATCGCTGGGCGGCGGCTGCACCAGCGGCCATGGCGTGTGCGGGCTGGCGCGTCTGGCGCCGCGCTCGCTGGCGGCCACCGCGGTGTTCATGGCGAGCGCCGCAGCCACCACCTATGTGGTGCGCCACCTGCTGGGGCTGGCCTGACGATGAGCGCAGACTCTCGCGCCACGGGCCGCGCCGGCCTGGGCCGCGTCGCCGCCAGCTTGTCGTGCGGCGTGATCTTCGGCCTGGGCCTGGGTGTGTCGCAGATGGTCGATCCGCGCAAGGTGCTGGGCTTTCTCGACCTTGCAGGGGCTTGGGATCCCAGCCTGGCCTTCGTCATGGCCGGTGCGCTGATGGTGACCGCCATCGGCTTTCGCTTCGTGCTGCGTCGTCCGGCGCCGCGCCTGGCCGAGCGCTTCCGGCTCAGTGCGCTGCGTTCCATCGACGCGCGGCTGGTGGCGGGTGCGGCGATCTTCGGGCTCGGCTGGGGCCTTGCCGGTTACTGTCCCGGCCCGGCCATCGCGTCGTTCGGGCTGGCCAACGCCGAGGCGTTGTGGTTCGTCCCGGCGATGGTGGCCGGCGCCGGGCTGCAGCGCTGGCAGGCGCGGCGCCGCAGCGTGGTGCGCGGCGACGCGCCCGGTTCGGCGCCAGCCTTGGCGCCGGCAGAAGACGGGTAGGCCTGCCGTTGCCCTAAGGCGAGCGCTTCGCCCACGCTGGCCGGCGCTGTGGGCCAGCCAGGCGTTGGCCGCCCAGAGTGGCATGCCTGCGGTGGTTCGATCGCATGCGGATGCACCGCGGCTCTCGGTGCGAAGCGGCCGTTGGCCGGGCTGCCGAGTACGTTCATCGCGGAGGGCTTGCGCACCATGCCCTGCGGGTCGGCCGCGAACATGCGCAGCCTTGCGCCGGACGCACAGCTCGCCGCCGTCACGCACCATTTGGGCGCGCACGACATCGCTCGTGCGCGCTGCCCGACGGCAGCAGCAAGAGCGCCAGCACCTGGAGCGGCGTCAAGGGCGACATGCTGCGGCTTGAAGCAATCGGGCCGAGGGTGCCGCAAGCGGTGCGCCGCGAAGTGCTGGCGCGCGAAAGCTGCATCGCCAGCGGCAAGCTGCGGCCTTGCGCTGGTCGATCGAGGACAACCACGGGCGCCAAGTCGTCGCGGCCAGCGCGAGCCTGAGCGAGCGGCAGATCCAGGCGATGGGCGTTCAGGTCGCCGGCATGCAGGCCAGCCTCCCGGCCAGGTGGCGCCACACCGCGGCTTCGCGCGACGCCGCTTGCCGGGCAGCAGCGGATCGCTCCGCTACGATTCGGACGTCGCGTCCCGCAGAGGCCTCCATGCACCCGCAGACAGAGCACAAGCCGCTGACCCGCCGGCGCTTCGGCGCCTTCGCTGTGCTCGCCGTGGCGGGCGGCCTCGGCACCGCCGCAGCGCAGGAACCGATGCCCTTGACGTTGAGCGAGGCGATTCCGATTCCCGGCGGCAGCTTGAGCGTGCTGTCGTTGCAGGTCAGGGGCGGCGAGAGCACCCAGGTCAACCTGCGGATGCGCGCCCTGGCCGAGCCGAAATCCAGTATCGACGTCGACCCCAACAACTTCAGGCTGCTGGCCGCCGGCGTGCCAAGGGCGCCGGCGAGCGCCTCCTATATCCGGGTCGCCCCCGACTCCGCCACCGACTTCGACCTGAGCTTCAGCATTCCGGATCGAACCGACGATCTGGTCTTGCAGCTGCGCTTCGGCGACGTGGTCGTCAAACGGCGGCTGCCCAAGCGCTGACTGGCGCTTTGTCGCAAAGCGCGATGGCCGATGTCTTCGTCAGCTACGCACGCGAGGACGAGACGCGGGTCGCGGCACTCGTGCAGTTGCTCGAGGCGCGCGGCTTGTCGGTTTTCTGGGATCGCCGCATCGCACCCGGATCGACTTGGCGCGAAACCATCGGGCAGGCGCTGGCCGATGCACGGTGCGTCGTCGTCGCCTGGTCACGGCACTCGATTGGCTCGTCCTTCGTCGCCGAAGAGGCCGACGATGCGCGCAACCGCGGCATCCTGGTGCCGGTGCTGATCGATGCGGTCCAACCGCCGCTGGGCTTTCGCAGCCTGCAGGCGGCGGACCTGTCCGACCTCGGGCAGTCGGGCCTGCCCGCCGGCTTCGAATCGACGCTGGCGGCGGTGCGCGCGGCACTCGGGGCCGAGGCGCAACGCGCACCGGCGCGGCCGGCAATCGGGGACGGCCCGGTGCGGGCGCGCGGGTACAAGAACTTCGTGCGCACTGCATTGGCGGCGGCGTTGATCGGCGCGATCGGCTGGGGCTTCTGGCAGTACCTGGCACGGCAACCGGGCAGCGACCTGGCCGGTGCGCGCGACGGCGGCGCCGCGATCGAATCCGCCGCGCCGACCGCGACAGCGGCCGGGCGGCAGCGTGCGACGATCCAGGTGATCAAGATCAACCGCCGCGAGGGCGGCGCGATGAACCTGACCGTGCGCGTGACCAGCGGCGCCGCGCCTTTCGAGTTCGATCCGTCGGCGTTCAAGCTGAAACGCCGCGATGGGTCGCTGCAACCGGGCAGGAGTGCCAGCAGTGTCGTTTTCATGGAGGCGCTGCAACCCAACTCGTCGAAGGAGTATGAGCTCAGCTTCGACGGTCCGGACGGAGTGGCCTTGATCGCACCCGGACATCCGGCCATCCCGCTACCGCCCTCGGGGCCGTGACCCGCAACCGCCCAGACCCGCGTCCAAGCAGCGCAGGACGATTCAAGGCGGGCCGTGCATCTGCCGCTCCTGCGCCTCGTTCATGCCGATCGCCATCCATTCGATGATCGGCGCGCCGCCGCCGGCGGCTGCCCATCAGCCGCTCAACCGCCCTCCCGGGCCCGGTCCAGACTCATCCCTCGTTGGAATCGCGAGCCCGGCTCCAGGCTCATGCCTCGTTGGACAAGACTGAGAGCCTGTGAAGCATTCCGCCACGCCCGCTCGTGCGCCCGAAACGGCGCCGCTCGTCGTTGCAAATGCTCGCCGTAGCCCGAGCTACGGCTGTGCTTTGCGCCTAAATCGACGCCGTTTCGGACGCCCGCTCGGACGCGCCGGAATACTTCACAGGCTCTGACTCCTGACAGCCCGAACCCGCCGCGGCCACCATCGACTCGCAAAGCACGCGCAGCACGGCGCAGCACGGCGCAGGGCGGCGCAGCACGGCGCAGGGCGGCGCAGGGCGGCAACACCGGGTTCGACGCGGGCAAGAAGGTCAAGGCCCGCAAGCGCAAGCTCGTGGTCGATGCCTTGGGCATGGTGCTGGCGGTGACGATCATGGCTGCCAGCGCGCAGCCGCCATCGAGAAGGCCCATGGCATCACGGTGCAGGTCGTGCGCCGCACCGGCAACCGCTGCGCCGGCACCTGGCACGATGCCCGGCAGCCCTTGCGGCCAGCCGAAGCCGTCACAGGCTTCGTCGTCCAACCGATGCGCTGGGTCGTCGAACGCACGCATGCCTGGATCGAGCGCAATCGCCGGCTCGCCACCCATCAAGACCGCTGCGACAGGGCCCGCGTGGCCTGGGTGTGGTTGACGCAGTCGCGTCTGCTCGCAACCAGACTGGCGAACTGAACATCGTCCACACCCTCTCAGATCAGGCCGTCCTTGGTCAGCGTGGCGACGATCAACTGCACGAACTGGTCGATCAGCTCGGTCATCGAGCGCGAGCCGGTGGCGGTGGTGGTCGCTGCCGACCACACCACGGCCGCGTCAGCGGCATCGAACACGCGGGTGTCGGCGTGCACGTTCTGCGTGGTCGTCACCTGCGGCGGCATCGACATCGCCCACATCGCGTTGTGGTAACCGGCGAAGCCGCCCCAGCCGTACCCCCAACCGCCGCCCCAGCCCCAGCCCGGGCCCCAGGCCGGGCCCATCACCATGCCTGGCGACACCTGCACGTCGGTGCTGACGTTGATGATGCGCGTGACGATCGCGTGCTTGACGCCGGCTCGCCCGAGCATCGCGCGAAGTTGCTCTTCGGCGATCGGGCCGTCGGCGGGGATGAACTTGTACGACTGCACCGCCGTCACGCCCGCAGCCTGCAGCGCGGCGGCCATGTGGTCCTCGAACAGACGGCGGCTGGTCGAATCGCGCACCGCCGACATCACCATCACGCTACGCAGGCCGTGCTGGCCTGCGGCCTGCGGGCTGATCCATTGCGCATCCAGCCGCGTCGGGGCGACGGCGCAGCCGCCGAGCAGCGCCGCGGCGAATAGGCAGAGCACAAAGACGGGTTGGCGTGGCGTGGAGGTCATGATCGGTTCCTGGTGGTCGCGGTGCGGCCGGCCTGTCCCTTTGCACAGGCGGGCCACACCGCAGGCGCATACACTTTACGCCCGCCTGCCACAACGCACCCCATGTTCAGCCGCCTGCGTGAAGACATCGCCTGCATCCTCGAGCGCGACCCCGCGGCGCGCACGAAGTGGGAGGTGCTGAGCTGCTATCCGGGGCTGCATGCGCTGGTCATGCACCGCTGGGCGCACGCCTGCTGGAAGCGCGGCTTTCGCTGGCTGGGCCGGTTCACCTCGCAGTTGGCGCGCATGGCCACCGGCATCGAGATCCACCCCGGCGCGACCATCGGGCGGCGGGTGTTCATCGACCACGGCATGGGCATCGTCATCGGCGAGACCGCCGAGGTCGGCGACGACTGCACCATCTACCAAGGCGTCACGCTGGGCGGCACCTCGCTGTACAAGGGCACCAAGCGCCACCCGACGCTGGGCCGCGGTGTGGTGGTCAGTGCCGGCGCCCAGGTGCTGGGCGGCTTCACCGTGGGCGACGGCGCGCGCGTGGGCTCCAACGCGGTGCTGCTCAAGCCGGTGCCGCCGGGTGCGACCGCGGTGGGCATTCCGGCGCGCATCATCGAGGCCAAATCCGACGCCAAGCGCGAAGAGGTTTCAGCGCGCATGGGCTTTTCGGCCTACGGCGTGACGCAGGGCGACGACCCTGTGTCGCTGGCGATGAAGGGGCTGATCGACAGCGCGTCGTCGCAGGAGCACCAGATCGCGCTGCTGTGGCAGGCGATCGAGCGGCTGTCGGCCGGCGCACGCGAGCTGTCGTTGGCCGAATGCGTGCCCGACGAGGCCCACACCACCGAGCGCTTCGACGCCGAGAAGCTCAACCGCCTGGTGCGCTGAGGCGCCTTGGCTGCCCTTTGACCGCTGACCGTTCCGATCGGTCCGATTGCAGGGTGCGCAGCGCGTGCGGGCGCTGGCCCGCCCCGGTCCATTCCGGGTGCGATTTGAACTGCTGTGCGCTTGGCGCTGCCATACTCACGCGCACCGGCATTGGTGGAGGCAGTCGGACATGGAGTTGCACGATCGGGTGGCCGTTGTCACCGGGGGCGCCTCGGGCATTGGCCGCGCGCTGTGCGAGCGCTTTGCCGCGGCGGGCGCGCGCGGCGTGGTCGTCGCCGATACGAACCTCGACGCCGCAAGCGAAGTCGCTGCAGCCATCGGCGGCATCGCCTACGGCGTTGACGTGGCCGACGAAGCCGAGGTTCGGCGCATGGTGCGCTCGGCCACCGAGCGCTTCGGCCAGGTCGACCTGATGTGCAGCAACGCCGGCGTCATCGTGCGCGCCGACGAGAACGCGCCCAACGAGCACTGGCAGCACCACTGGGACGTGAACGTGATGGCACAGCTGTATGCCGCGCGTGCGGTGCTGCCGCAGATGCTGGCACGCGGCAGCGGCTACTTGCTGCACACCGCTTCGGCCGCGGGGCTGCTCAGCCAGGTCAACGCGGCGCCGTACTCGGTGACCAAACACGCGGTGGTGGGTCTGGCCGAGTGGCTGTCGATCGCCTACGGCGAGCGCGGTATCCGCGTCAGTTGCCTTTGCCCGCAGGGCGTGCGCACGCCGATGCTGCGCACGGCCGATGGCGGCCGGCGGCCGAGCTTTCTCGCCGATGGCGCGCTGTCGGCCGAGCGTGTGGCCGACTGCGTGGTCGACGGCCTGCGTCGCGAAGAGTTCCTGATCCTGCCGCACGCCGAGGTGCTGGGCTACTTCCAGCGCAAGGCCAACGACTACGAGCGCTGGCTGCGCGGCATGCGCCGGCTGCGCGACAAGGTGGTCGGGCGGCCCTGGCCCGCGGTGAGCACCGATCGGTAGCCGCGCCACCGCGCCAGCCAGCACAGCACAGTGCTGCCGCGCTGCGGCCGTTGAAGCACGCGGCGCGCCAGATGAACGAGCCCGAGCCGAGCTGTTCGCTGGCGGGCAGCGATGGACTGCCGGTCTCGTCGAGGGCGGCGGCCGCGTTCAGAGCCGGGGTCGGGCCGCCTCAAGCGGTGACGCCGCCATCGACCACCAGCGTCTGGCCGGTGACGAACGAGCTGGCCGGCGCAGCCAGGAACACCGCGGCCCCGGCGATCTCGTCGGCCTCGCCAATGCGCCGCAGCGGCGTGCGGGCGCTGCGCTGCGCCAGCAGCTCGGGGTCGTCCCACAACGCCCGCGCGAATTCGGTACGGACCAGGCCCGGTGCGATGCAGTTGACGCGCAGGTTGTGCGGCCCGTACTCGACCGCGAGGTTGCGTGCCAGCTGCAGGTCGGCCGCCTTGCTGATGGCGTAGGCGCCCAGCAGCGGCGAGCCGCGCAGGCCGCCGATCGACGACACGATGATGATCGAGCCGCCGCCGCGTTCGATCATGCCCGGCGCCACCGCGCTGATCAGCCAGTGGTTGGACACGATGTTGTTGTCCAGCACCTTGCGAAGTTGTTCGTCGCTGATGCCGGCCATGGGTCCGTAGTAGGGGTTCGACGCTGCGTTGCACACCAGCACGTCGATCGGCCCGAGCCGCGCGGCAGTCTGCGCGGCCAGCCGCTGCAGCGCCGGCTTCGACGAGATGTTCGCTTCGACCGCGATCGCGCTGCCGCTGCCGTGCCGCGCGTTGATCAGCGCGGCCACTTCCTCGCACGCTTCGAGCTTGCGCGACGAAATGGCCACCTTGGCGCCGTGCTCGGCGAACCGTTCGGCGATGGCCCTGCCGATGCCGCGCGACGAGCCGGTGATCACGGCCACCTTGCCGGCCAGCGAGAACAGGCTGCTCATGACCGCACCTTTCGCAACGGGTAGGGTGCGACCATAGCAGCGGCATCAACCTGCGGCGCGGCGGGCGCGTCCGGCACCGCAAGCGGGTGTCGTTCGCGGGCCGCTGATCTCGAGCCTGCACGCAACCGCCGAGGCTTCAGTGTTCGGGCGGCTGGCGCAGCCGTGCGAACTGGTTTGCCGCGAACAAGAAGGTCCAGGTCACCAGCACGAACGGCAGGGTCAGGGCGGGCAGGCCGAAAGGCTCGAAGGCGGCGCTCAGCGCTGCCGTCACCAGCACCGCGACGACGCTGGCTGCCAGTGCATAAAGCACGGCCGCCCCATCGCCGGCCAGGAACACGGTGGCCAGCGCGATGGCGACGAGCACGCTGTTGAAACCGTACAGTCCGGCGCGCAGCGCCGGCTCGGCCGCACCCATGGCCCAGGCGGCCAGCAGCCCGACCAGCGAGCCGGTCAACCCGGCCGCGCAGGCGCTGCGCGATGCGATCAGCAAGCCGGCCACGAACAACAGCCCGGTGACCAGATTGCCCTGGAAGAAGACTTGGCCGATGCCGTTGAACAGCCCCTCGACAAGGGTCGACGCGCTGAGCGCGCCATCGGCGGCCGCGGCCTGGGGCAGCGCCGCGGGCGGCAGCGCGTCGCTGGGCTGCAGCCGGCCCAGGCGCAGCCTCGCCAACAGCACCGCCAGGGTGCAAAAGATGAAAGGCGCGGTCAGCGCCGGGATCTTCCAGCGGCCAAGCAGGTTCGTCAGCGCTGCCATCACCACGGTCGATGTTGCGGCGGCAAGGGCGGCGCAGACCCAGACCCAAGCCCCGGGCTGCAGGAACAGCAGCACCCCGATGGCGACCAACGCGCCGTTGAAGCCGTACAGCCCGGCGCGCAGTTGCGAGCGCTCGGCACCGAGCAGCACCGCCGTGGCGCTGCTGATCGCGCTGCCCGCCAGCGTGGCCCAGGCCAGTTGCGGTGCACTGTAGAAGATGCCGGCAACGAACAGCAGGCCCGCGTAGGCATTGTTCTGGAACATCACCTGGCCGACGCCGCGCAGCACCACATCGATAAAACCTGCCAGCGGCGGTGGGGCCTTCGCCGCATCCCAGCGCAGACCACTCGAACCCAGGCGCACCGCCATTGCGCATTCCTCCTCGCGTTGTTCGGCGCGCGAGCATAGCGGCCGGCGCCGGCGGCGCGCGCGCTGCCGCGTCGGGGACAACCGGCGGGTGGCGCCTCTGCTACTGTCGCGCGTTGCCGCCGCCGGCGCGGCCATTCCAGACGCAGGAGTCAGCATGGATTTCACGATGTCGGACAAGCAGACCTACTGGCGCAGCCGTGTGGTCGACTTCATGAACGAGCACGTCTACCCGGCCGAGCCGGTGTGGGCGCAGCAGATGCACGATTTCGGCGCCAACCGCTGGCAGGTGCCGGCGGTGCTCGAGCCGCTGAAGGCCAAGGCCAAGGCGGCGGGGCTGTGGAACCTGTTCCTGCCCGGGGACTCGTTGCCCGAGGACAGCCCCTACCAAGGCGCGGGCCTGACCAACCTGGAATACGCGCTGTGCGCCGAGGAGATGGGCAAGATCGAGTTCGGCGCCGAGGTCTTCAACTGCTCGGCGCCCGACACCGGCAACATGGAAGTGCTGGCGCGCTACGCCAACGACGAGCAAAAAGAGCGCTGGATGAAGCCGCTGCTGGCCGGGCAGATGCGCTCGGCCTTCCTGATGACCGAGCCGGCGGTGGCGTCGTCGGATGCCACCAACATCGAAACGCGCATCCGCCGCGACGGCGACCACTACGTAATCAACGGGCGCAAATGGTGGAGCTCGGGCGTGGGCGACCCGCGCTGCAAGATCGCCATCGTGATGGGCAAGACCGACCCGGACGCGCCACGCCACGCGCAGCAGTCGCAGATCCTGGTGCCGCTGGACGCACCCGGCGTCGAGATCGTGCGCATGCTGCCGGTGTTCGGCTACGACCACGCGCCGCACGGCCACGGCGAGGTGCTGCTGAAGGACGTGCGCGTGCCGGCGGCCAACCTGCTGCTGGGCGAGGGCCGCGGTTTCGAGATCGCGCAGGGGCGCCTCGGGCCCGGGCGCATCCACCACTGCATGCGCACCATCGGCGCCGCCGAGGTGGCGCTGCAGAAGATGGTGCAGCGGCTGCAGTCGCGCGTGGCCTTCGGCAAGCGCATCGCCGAGCAGTCGGTGTGGGAAGAGCGCATCGCCAACGCGCGCATCGACATCGAGATGACGCGGCTGCTGTGCCTGAAGGCCGCCGACATGATGGACAAGGTAGGCAACAAGGTGGCGCAGCTCGAGATCGCGATGATCAAGGTGCAGGCGCCGAACATGGCGCTGCGCATCCTGGACGACGCGATCCAGGCCTTCGGCGGCGCCGGCGTCAGCACCGACCCGGGGCTGGCCTACAGCTACGCGCACCAGCGCACGCTGCGCCTGGCCGACGGCCCGGACGAGGTCCACCGCCGCGCGATCGCGCGGCTCGAGTTCGGCCGCTACAAGGCCCGATAGACGCCGCGGCGGCGCCGGCGCGCGGCAGCGCGCCGTGCCTCAGCGGCCGCCGCGCTGTGTGCGCCGGCGCAGCAGCGCGGCGAAGATCGACGACACCGCCAGCACGCCCAGCGCGCCCAGCGCCATGAAATGGCCGGTGCCGATGCCGCCCACCGACAGCCCGCCCAGCCAAACGCCGATCGACTGGCCGAGGAAGAAGCTCGCGGCGAATGCCGCCACCGCCGCGCCGCGCCGCTCGGGCGCCATCTGCGTGGCGTTGACCTGCAAGGTGTTGTGCAGCATGTAGTAGCCCAGGCCGAGCAGCACGCACGCGCTCACCACCCAGCCCCAGGCGGGGGCATAACCGATCGCCAGCAGCGAGCCGACCATCAACGCGCCGCCCCAGCGCGCCAGCCCGGCTTCGCCCAGCCGCGCCACCAGCCGGCGCGACCCCAGCGCGAACAGCAGCCCGCCCAGGCCGAACAGCATCACCAGCGCTCCCGCGCTGGCCAGCGACAGCCCGAAACGCAGATGCACGTGCAAGGCCACGAAGGCGAAGGGGCCGTAAAGCCACATGCCCTCGAAGAACGCCAGCACCAGCACGACGCGCGCCCAGGGCCGCGCCAGCACCTGGCCGAAGTCCGCCGCCATGCGGCGCCATGGCCGCCCGCTGCCGCCTGTGCCGTGGCCCGCGGCGGCGCGTGCGCCCGGCGGCAGCCGGCCGTGCAGCACGAACAGCGCCAGGCTGGCGGCGGCGAACAGCATCGCCACCACCAGGTAAGGCAGCCGCCACGAGCCCAGATCAGCCGCCAGTCCGCCCAGCCACACCCCGCCCGACAGGCCCAGGATCTGGCCGATCAGGAATCGCGCCAGCACCGGCTGGCGCTGGTCGTAGGGCACCACGTCGCCGATCCAGGCCATCGACAGCGGAATCACCGCCGCGGCGGTCACCGCGGCCGCGACGCGGGCGACGCGCAGCGCATCAAAGCCCGGCGCCAACGCGCAGGCCAGCGCAGTGGCAGCGCAAGCGGCGGCGGCCCAGGCCACCACGCGGTACTTGCCGAAGCGGTCGCCCAGCGGGCCGAACAACAGCTGCGACAGGCCGTAGGCGATGGCAAACAGGCTGATCACCTGCGACGCCTGCGCCAGCGACACGCTGAACTGCTGGGCCAGCACCGGCAGCAGCGCATCGTTGATGCGCATCGACATGCCGCTGCCAAAGGCGCTCAGCGCCAGGCCGGCGACCGCGCCGCGCGGCAGGGCGTCGGGCGGCGCGCCGGGCAGCACATCGGGCTGCGCCGGGTGGGGTGGGGCGGTCGGTCCAGACATCGGCGGGCCGCATGGTGGCATGCTGTGCACTGCTGCGTTGCAGGAGATCACGATGCCCTTGCCTGGATTGTTCGGCCCCGCCGCCACGTTCGAAGCCCCGCTCGAAATGCTGGCCGCCTGCCACGGCCGCATCGAGCGCCAGTGCGCCACGCTGCGCCGCCTGCTGCCTCACCTGGCCGCGCACGGCGCCGACGCCCAGGCGCGCGAGGCGGCCCAAGCGGTGATGCGCTACTTCGACCACGCCGCCGTCGACCACCATGCCGACGAGGAGCAAGACCTGTTCCCGGCGCTGCTCGAAGCCATGGCCGGCTCCGACGCGGTGTGCCTGCGCGACCTGACCGGGCAGCTGACGCAGCAGCACCGCGAACTGGAATCGCACTGGCGCGCGCTGCGCCAGGTGCTCGAGTGCATCGCCGCCGGGCAGACGCATGCGCTGGACGCCGCGCTGGTCGAGCGTTTCGTGGGCGCTTATGAACAGCACCTGCAGCGCGAGAACGACGAACTGCTGCCGATGGCGGCAAGGCTGATCGACGAGGCGGCGCTGCAACGCATCGGCCGTGCAATGCGGCTGCGCCGCGGCATCGAAGCGGTGGACTGACGCCGGCTGCGCTCAGATGCGCCGCAAGCGGGTAGCCGAGCTGTCGAACTGAACCCGCGTCAGCCCCGCGGCACCTCGGCCAGCAAGGTCGCCAGCTCGGCGCCCAGCAGCAGGTCGTCATGGCGGCCGAACACCTGGCGGCGCAGGCGGCCCTGGGCGTCGATCAGCACCAGCGTGGGCGTGCCCTGCATCGCGTAGGCCTGCATGGTGCGCGGGATCGGGCCGTCGGCCGATGGCTCGTCGACGCCCACCGGAAAGCCGATGCGGTACTCATGCACGAAGGCGCGCAGCGACTCGATGCCCATCGCCGCGTGGTGCTCGAACACCGTATGCAACCCGATCACGGCCAGCGGTGCCTGGGCGAACAGCGCCGCCACGCGCTGCGCCTGCGGCAGCGCGTGCGCGACGCAGCCCGGGCACAGCATCTGAAAGGCGTGCAGCATCACCACCTTGCCGCGCAGGCTCTGCAGGCTCAGCGGCTCGGGTGTGTTCAGCCAGGTGGTGGTGTGCCAAGGCGGCGCGGGCAAGGGCTCGGGTGCGGGCATCGAAAGTCTCCGTCTTTCAAGTGAGCGTGGCTGCGCAGTGTCCGCTGCAGCAGGCAGGACTTCAACCGCGCCGCGCGCACCTGCTCGATTTGCTCGGCGCCGTCGGCCCGGGCCTGTCGGCCAAGGCGATGAACCAGCGGCTGCACGAGTTGCAGCGCTTTGGGCATCGTGCGGCGCACGGTGGCCGGCCCGGCCAAGCGCGTGAACCGGCACGTCGCGAGCGCCCATGCGGGCCCGCTCAGCGCCGCTGCACCCGATGCCTAGAATGGACTTTTCTCAATCCGGCGGAGGGCCTGTCAGATGCGCGACTACCTGAAGTTCTATATCAACGGTGCATGGGTCGACCCGGTCACGCCCAAGACGCTGGACGTCATCAACCCGGCCACCGAGGCGGTGGCCGGGCGCATCGCGATGGGCTCGGCGGCCGACGTCGACAAGGCGGTGAAGGCCGCGCGCGCGGCCTTCGAGACCTGGTCGCAGAGCAGCCTTGACGAGCGCATCGCGCTGTTCGAGCGGCTGCTGGCCGAGTACAAGAAGCGCTACGCCGACATGGCCGCGGCCATCACCGAGGAGATGGGCGCGCCGGCCGCGCTGGCGCAAAAGGCGCAGGCCGGCAGCGGCATCGGCCACCTGCAGGCGGCGCTGGCGGTGCTGAAGCAGTACAGCTTCGAGCAGCCGTTGGGCACGACCATGGTGGTCAAGGAGCCGATCGGCGTGTGCGGGTTGATCACGCCGTGGAACTGGCCGGTCAACCAGATCGCCTGCAAGGTGGCGCCGGCGCTGGCGGTGGGCTGCACGATGGTGCTCAAACCGTCGGAGATCGCGCCGTTCTCGGCCCAGGTGTGGACCGAGATCGTGCACGCGGCCGGCGTGCCGGCGGGGGTGTTCAACCTGGTCTACGGCGATGGCCCGACGGTGGGCGCGGCGATTGCCAGCCACCCCGGCGTGGACATGGTGTCGTTCACCGGCAGCACGCGCGCCGGCATCGAGGTCGCGCGCAACGCGGCACCGACGGTCAAGCGCGTCAGCCAGGAACTCGGCGGCAAGTCGCCCAACATCATCCTGCCCGACGCCGACTTCAAGCGCGCGGTCACCGCCGGCGTGCGCAGTGTGATGAACAACTCGGGCCAGAGCTGCAACGCGCCGACGCGCATGCTGGTGCCCAACGCCAGGATGGCCGAGGCGCTGGCCATCGCCAAGGAAGCGGCCGAGGCCACCACGGTCGGCGCGCCCGACAGCGGCGCGGCGATCGGCCCGGTGATCTCGGCCACGCAGTGGGACAAGATCCAGACGCTGATCAACCGCGGCATCGCCGAGGGTGCCAAGGTGGTGGCCGGCGGCCCCGGCAAGCCTGACGGGCTGGACACCGGCTACTACGTCAAGCCCACCGTGCTGGGCCCGGTGCGCAACGACGCGACCGTGGCGCGCGAGGAGATCTTCGGCCCGGTGCTGGTGATGCTGGGCTACGACACGGTGGACGAGGCGGTGGCCATCGCCAACGACACGCCCTACGGCCTGGCGGCCTATGTCTCCGGCGGCGACCTGCAGGCCACGCGCAAGGTGGCGTCCCGCCTGCGCGCCGGCCAGGTGACGCTGAACAGCGCGCCGGCCGACATGATGGCGCCGTTCGGCGGCTACAAGCAGTCGGGCAACGGGCGCGAGTGGGGCGAGCACGCCTTCGCCGAGTTCCTCGAGATCAAGGCGGTGCTGGGCTACACGCCCAAGACGGCCTGACGCCCGAAGCAGCCCAGCGCGACCCCAGCACCACACGGAGACAAGCACGATGGCCGCGATCAACGCAGTGATCGATCTGAGCATCGACGACGGCATCGCCGTGATCACGTCGAACCACCCGCCGGTGAATGCGCTGTCGGCCATCGTGCGCGACGGCCTGGCGGCGGCTTTCGACCAGGCACTGGCCGACGCTGGGGTCAAGGCGATCGTGCTGACCTGCGCCGGGCGCACCTTTTTCGCCGGCGCCGACATCAGCGAGTTCGGCAAGCCGCACCAGGGCGCGCCGCTGCACGCGGTGTTCGAGCGCATCGAAGCGGCGGCCAAGCCGGTGGTGGCGGCGATCCACGGCACCTCGCTGGGCGGTGGCTTCGAGACCGCGCTGGTGTGCCACTACCGCATCGCGCTGGCTTCGGCCAAGGTCGGGCTGCCCGAGGTCAAGCTCGGCTTGCTGCCCGGTGCCGGCGGCACGCAGCGCCTGCCGCGCATCGTCGGCGCGGCCAAGGCGCTGGAGATGATGACCGGCGGCGCGCCGGTGGGCGGCAAGGCGGCGCTGGCGATGGGCCTGGTGGACGAGTTGGTCGACGACCGTGCTGATCTGCGCGCCGCCGGCATCGCCTTCGCGCGGCGCGTGCTGGCCGAAAAGCGAGCGCTGCGCCGCATCAGCGAGCAGCCGGTGGCCGGCGGCACGCCCGAGCTGTTCGCGCAATTCCGCGCCAGCCACGCCAAGGCCTTTCGCGGCTTCGATGCGCCCGAGGCGATCATCCAGTGCGTCGAAGCCGCCGCCACGCTGCCCTTCGCCGAGGGCATGGCGGCCGAGCGGCGCCTGTTCATGGGCCTGCTGCAAGGCGTGCAAAGCCAGGCGCAGCGCTACATGTTCTTCGCCGAACGCCAGGCGGCCAAGATCGACGGCCTGCCCGAGCGCACGCAGCCGCGCCCGGTGGAGACGGTGGGCATCATCGGTGCCGGCACGATGGGCGGCGGCATCGCGATGAACTTTCTCAACCGCGGCATCGCGGTCACCATCGTCGAAACGCAGGCGGCAACGCTCGAGCGCGGCGTCGCCACCATCAAGAAGAACTACGACAACAGCGCGGCCAAGGGCCGCATGAGCGCGGCCGAGGTCGACAAGCGCATGGCGCTGCTGTCGCCGACGCTGGACTTGGCTGCCTTGGCGCAAGCCGACCTGGTGATCGAGGCGGTGTTCGAGGACATGGCGGTGAAGAAGGATCTGTTCGCCAAGCTCGATGCGATCTGCCGGCCTGGCGCCGTGCTGGCCAGCAACACCAGCTACCTGAACGTCGACGAGATTGCCGCGGCGACGCAGCGCCCGGGCGACGTGGTCGGCCTGCACTTCTTCAGCCCGGCCAACGTGATGAAGCTGCTCGAAGTGGTGCGCGGCGCCAAGACCTCGCCCGAGGTGCTGGCCACCGCGATGGAACTCGGCCGCCTGATCGGCAAGGTGCCGGTGGTGTCGGGCGTGTGCCACGGCTTCATCGGCAACCGCATGCTGGCGCAGCGCCGCATCCAGTCCGACGCGCTGATCCTGGAGGGCGCGATGCCCTGGGACGTGGACCGCGTGGCCTACGACTTCGGCTGGCCGATGGGGCCGTTCCAGATGTCGGACCTGGCCGGGCTGGACATCGGCTGGTCGAAGGAAGCGTCCAAGGGCGCGACGGTGCGCGAGCGGCTGAACGAGCTCGACCGCCGCGGCCAGAAAACCAGCGCCGGCTACTACGACTACGACGCCAAGCGCAACCGCAGCAACTCAGCCCTGGTCGAAAAGCTGATCCTCGACTTCGCGGCCGAGAAGGGTATCCAGCGCCGGCGCATCGACGACCAGGAAATCCTCGAGCGGCTGGTCTACCCGATGATCAACGAGGGCGCGAAGATCCTCGCCGAGGGCATCGCGCAGCGCGCCAGCGACATCGATGTCGTGTGGATCTACGGCTACGGCTGGCCGGTGTACCGCGGCGGGCCGATGTTCTACGCCGACACGGTGGGCGCGGCCAACGTGGTCGCCGCGCTAGAGAAGTACCTGCCCAAGCTCGGCGCGGGCTTCGAGATCGCCCCGCTGCTGCGGCAGATGGCGCAGCAGGGCAAGCGCTTCACCGGTTGATTGCGCGGCGCGGGCGGCGCCCAGGTGCTGCCCGCTGGCCTATCGGGCCGGCAGCGCGCTCAGCACCAGCTTCAGCGCATAGAGCACGACGAAGGTGCCGACCAGGTCGCCGACCAGCATCGTGATCACGTCGGCGGGGTTGGCCAGCGCGGCGCCCACCCACACGAAAGCCAGGCTGTGCAACGCAGCGCTGAGGGTGGCACTGGCCAGGGCGAGCTGCGCGAGGTCGGCGGCGCGCAGCCCTTGAAGGTCGGGCCGCAGGCCCAGCGGCTTGCGCAGCAGGCCGACGGCGATCAGCGGTGCCAGCGCGGACAGCGGCGGGGCCACCCACACCGCCGCCGACCCGCAGCCGAACACCATGCTGGCGGTGACGAAGGTGCCGACCCACAGCCCCAGCGCGCCCGCCCAGCCCCACACCAGCACCGCCAGCAAGCGCAGCGCGGCGGGCAGGAAGATCCAGTTGGCGCCGCGCGACTCCTCGAAGTGCGTGAACGCCCATTCGTTGAGGTGGTACAGGCTCACCCACAGCGCGGCTGTGGCAAGGACCGCCCCGAGGGCCGCGAGGCCCCGCCGCGGCGAGGCCTCAGGCGTCACGCGCGGCCGCATTCATGCACTGCCCGAGCTGGGCAAACCAGGCGTTGGCGGCCGCGGTGGGTTCGATCAGGCGCACGCGGCTGTCGCTTTCTGCGGCGCGCAGGCGGATCAGGCCCTTCTCCTGCAGTTGCTTGAGCCGCCGGTGCACGGTCGACGGTGACGCGTCGGGGGTCAGGTGCATGGCTTCGAGCACGGTGACGCTCGTCCCGGTGGCCCAGATCGCCGCCAAGCCGTTCAGCACCCGTTCTTCCACCGCATCCATGCTTGGGAAGGCCGGTAGCGCGCGCACCGCGCTGACCAGGTTCAAGAAGCGCAGGTAGGTGTTCGATGGGTCTTTGGACATGGTCGCGGCAAGCGTCTGGACGGGTCGGATTCTCGCCGACCCGGCATGCGCCTGGAACCCTGGTGCGACATCCCTGACCTAGCGAGAACCGCCCGGCCCGGCCGCAGTGCGCGCTTTGTCGCTGCCCGCCACACCGATGAAGCGGGTGGCTGCCCGGATCACGGTCTGCGCCTGGTCGCGGTGCGGCGAGTGGCCGCACGCGGGCAACTCGAGCAGCCGCGTTGCCGGCAGCGCGCGCTGGATGCGGTGGATCTGCTCGAGCGTGCCGTACTCGTCGTCCAGGCCCTGGATCGCCAGCAGCGGGCAGCGGATGGTTGTCAGTTCGGCTTCGATGTTCCAGCTCAGGAAGGCCGGGTCCAGCCAGATGTCGTTCCAGCCCCAGAACGCCGAGTCGACATCGTCGTGGTGCCGGCCCAGCCGCTGGCGCAGGTCGATGCCCAGGTAGCTTTCGCGCGCGCGGCGGATGCTTTGCACCGACACCGGCTCGACAAAGACGTGCGGCGCCAGCAGCAGCGCGCCGGCCACGGTTTCGGGGAAGTGCGCGGCATGCAGCAGCGCGATCGACCCGCCGTCGCTGTGGCCGAACAGCCACAGCGGCTGTTCGATGCCCAGCGCCTGGCGCAGCGCCGGCAGCACTTCCAGCGCCTGGCGGTGCATGAAATCGACGCCCCAGCGCTCGTGCGGTGCGCGCGGCGTGGAGCCGCCGTAGCCGGGGCGCGAGTACACCAGGCCGCGATAGCCGCCGGCTTCGCACAGCGCGCGCGGAAACTCGCGCCACATCGAGCGCGAGCCCAGCCCTTCGTGCAGGAACACCAGCAGCGGCGCGTCGCTGCGCTCGCGGCCGATCCACTCGTGCTCGATGCGCACGCGCCGGCCGCGCCAGTCGAGTTCGACGAACTCGATCGCGTGCCGCTCGCCCGTCATGCCTTGTGCGGGCGGGCTTCGCGCTCGCGCAGCTTGAAGCGCTGGATCTTGCCGGTGGCGGTCTTCGGCAGGTCGCTCAGGAACTCGATGTGCCGCGGGTACTTGAAGGGCGCGAGCTTGTCCTTGACGAAGCTCTTCAGCTCGTCCTCGCTGGCCGCCGCGCCGGGCTTGAGCACGACGAAGGCCTTGGTCTTGGTGAGTCCCTGGTCATCGACGATGCCGATCACCGCCGCTTCGAGCACGGCCGCGTGCTGCACCAGCGTGGCCTCGACCTCGAACGGCGAGACGTACACGCCGCTGACCTTCAGCATGTCGTCGGTGCGGCCGCAGTAGGTGTAGCTGCCGTCGGCGTTGCGCTGGTACTTGTCGCCGCTCTTGGTCCAGCCGCCTTGGAAGGTGTCGTGCGTCTTGCTGCGGTTGCCCCAGTACATCAGCGCGGCCGACGGGCCGTGGACGTACAGGTCGCCGGCTTCGCCCTCGGGCACCGGCTTGCCGTCGTCGCCTCGCAGCTCGATGTCGTAGCCCGGCACCGGCCAGCCGGTGCTGCCGTAACGCACCCGGTGCGGCTGGTTGGAGATGAAGATGTGCAGCATCTCGGTCGAGCCGATGCCGTCGATGATGTCCACCCCGAAGTGGCGCTTGAAACGCTCGCCGATGTCGGCCGGCAGCGCCTCGCCGGCCGACGACACCAGGCGCAGCGCCACCTGTTCGCGTGCCGGCAACTGCGGCGCGGCCAGCAGGCCGGCAAAGCCGGTGGGTGCACCGTAGAACACCGTGGGTTGCGGCTGCGCACGCCAGCGCTTGAACACGGCATCGGGCGTCGGCCGCTCGGCCATCAGCAAGGTGGTGGCGCCCACGCTCATCGGGAAGGTCAGCGAGTTGCCCAGGCCGTAGGCGAAGAACAGCTTGGCGGCCGAGAAGCACAGATCGCTCTCGCGCAGGCCGAGCACGCCCTTGCCGTAGAGCTCGGCCGTCCAGTAGGGATTGGCCTGCGAGTGCACGGTGCCCTTGGGTCGCCCGGTGGAGCCCGACGAATACAGCCAGAAGGCCGGGTCGTCGGCGCCGGTGGCCGCCGGCTTGGCCATGGCGTCGTGTGCGGCGATGAAGGCGCCGAACTCGACCTCGTCGGGCGCCAACGGCGCCAACGGCTGCGACACCACCACCTTGGCGACTTCGTGGTCTGACTTGACCATCGCCGCGCGCAGCCCCGGCAGCAGCGCGCCGGACACCAGCGCGGCCTGGGCGCGCGAGTGTTCCAGCATGTACGCATAGTCGTCCGCGGTGAGCAGCGTGTTCACCGCCACCGGCACGACGCCGGCGTACATCGCGCCGAGGAAAGCCACCGGCCAGTCGTTGCCGTCGAGCATCAGCAGCAGCACGCGCTCTTCGCGGTGCAGGCCCAGCGCGCGCAGCGCCGCGGCCATGCGGCGCGAGCGCTCGTCAAGCTGGCCATAGCTGATGCTGCCGCGCTCGTCGACGAAGGCCGCCTTGTGCGGGCGCGCCGCGTTGCACTGCAGCAGGTGCTGCGCGAAGTTGAAGCGATCGGGCGGTGCGGCAACCGGATCGGGATGGGCCACGGCGGTCTCCTTGACGCTGCTGCCGCACTCGGTGCTGCAGCGCTGGCTTGAACCCTGCCGACGACGCGGTGCACGGCTTGCCGGAGGCAGGGATATGAATTATTGTGCGCATCCGCACCATAGTTTCGAAGCGGACCGATGTCAAGCACGATACTTCGTCCCACCCCGGGGGCCGGCGCGCCGCCGCAGCCGGTAGCGTCGACGCCGGACAAGCATCCGTTCCTGGTCGGGCTGGGCGAGCGGGTGCGCGCACTGCGCTCGCGCCGCGGCATGACGCGCCGTGCGGTGGCGCTGGCGGCAGGGGTGTCCGAGCGCCATCTGGCCAACCTCGAGTACGGCATCGGCAACGTGTCGGTGCTGGTGCTGCTGCAGGTGGCCGGCGCGCTGCAGTGCCCGCTGGCCGAACTGCTGGGCGACGCCACCACACGCTCGCCCGAATGGCTGCTGCTGCGCGAGATGCTCGAGCACCGCGACGAGGCCACGCTCGAGCGGGTGCGCGTGGCCGTTGGCGAGATGCTCGGCATCGGCGGGGCCAACGAGGCCAAGGGCGCGCGCAGCCATCGGGTGGCGCTGATCGGGCTGCGCGGCGCCGGCAAGTCGGCGCTGGGGCGCGCGCTGGCGCAGGACCTGGGTTTCGAGTTCGTCGAGCTCAGCCGCGAGATCGAGAAGTTCGCCGGCTGCAGCGTCAGCGAGATCCAGGCGCTGTACGGGCAGAACGCCTACAGCCGCTACGAGCGCCGCGCGCTGGAAGAAGCGATCCAGATCTACCCCGAGGCGGTGATCGCCACGCCCGGCGGGCTGGTGTCGGACGCGGCGGCCTTCAACCTGCTGCTGGCGCACTGCACCACGGTGTGGCTGCAGGCGACGCCCGAGGACCACATGAAGCGTGTGGTGGCGCAAGGCGACCTGCGCCCGATGGCCGCCAGCAAGGAAGCGATGGCCGATCTGCAGGGCATCCTGGCCGGGCGCGCAGCCTTCTACTCGAAGGCCGAGTTCAGCCTGAACACCAGCCAGCAGCCGCTGCAGGCCACGATCCTGGCGCTGTGCCAACTGGTGCGCGAGGCGCTGGGTCTGCCGGTCTGACCCTGCGCATGCAGCGGAATGCATGCGTTGATTGACTGATCGTCGATATGCACTATGATGCCTGTCTCTTGAGCACCGCTTCAAGCCGCCGAGAACGATCATCCAAGGAGGCCCCGTGACCCAGACCCCGCGTGTGGACTACCAGACCGAACCGTCGCGCTACAAGCACTGGAAGCTGCATTTCGACGGCGCGGTGGCCACCCTGGGTGCCGACTTCGACGAAAACGGCGGCATCGCGCCGGGCTACAAGCTCAAGCTCAACAGCTACGACCTGGGCGTGGACATCGAGCTGAACGACGCGCTCAACCGCATTCGCTTCGAGCACCCCGAGGTGCGCACGGTGGTGCTCACCAGCCTGAAGGACAGGGTGTTCTGCTCGGGCGCCAACATCTTCATGCTGGGCCTGTCCAGCCACGCCTGGAAGGTGAACTTCTGCAAGTTCACCAACGAGACGCGCAACGGCATCGAGGATTCGTCGCAGCACAGCGGCTTGAAGTTCCTGGCCGCAGTGAACGGCTCTTGTGCCGGCGGCGGCTACGAACTGGCGCTGGCCTGTGACGAGATCATCCTGGTCGACGACCGGTCCAGCGCGGTCAGCCTGCCCGAGGTGCCGCTGCTGGGCGTGCTGCCCGGCACGGGCGGGCTGACGCGCGTGACCGACAAGCGCCGCGTGCGCCACGACCTGGCCGACATCTTCTGCACCACCACCGAAGGCGTGCGCGGCCAGCGCGCGAAGGACTGGCGGCTGGTCGACGATATAGCCAAGCCGGGGCAGTTCGCTGCCCACGTGCGGCAGCGCGCGCTGGAACTGGCCGAGCGCAGCGACCGGCCGAGCAACGCGCAGGGCGTGGCGCTGACGCCGCTGCAGCGCACGATCGAGGCCGACGCGCTGCGCTACCAGCACGTCGAGGTGCGGATCGACCGTGCTCGGCGCACCGCGGCCTTCAGCGTCAAGGCGCCCTCAGGGCCACAGCCGGATGGCATCGCCGCCATCGAGGCGGCGGGTGCGGCGTGGTACCCGCTGCAGATGGCGCGCGAGCTCGACGATGCGATCCTGTCGATGCGCAGCAACGAGCCCGAGATCGGCTGCTGGCTGATCAAGACCGAAGGCGACGCCGCGGCGGTGCTGGCGCTGGACGCGATCCTTCACGCGAACCGCGCCCATTGGCTGGTGCGCGAGACGATCGGCCTGCTGCGCCGCACCCTCAGCCGGCTGGACGTGTCCTCGCGCAGCCTTTTCGCGCTGATCGAGCCCGGCTCGTGCTTTGCCGGCAGCCTGCTCGAGCTGGCGCTGGCCTGCGATCGCAGCTACATGCTGACGCTGCCCGACGAGCCCGAACGCGCGCCAGCCATCGCGCTGAGCGAACTGAACTTCGCCGGCTACCCGATGGCCACCGGCCACAGCCGCCTGCAGCGGCGCTTCTACGACGACGCCGCAACCCTGCGCAAGCTGCACGAGCAGCTGGGCGAAAAGCTCGACGGCGCGGCCGCGCTGGCGCTGGGCCTGGTCACCAGCGCCCCCGACGACATCGACTGGGCCGACGAAACCCGGCTGGCGATCGAGGAGCGCGTGGCGATGAACCCCGACGCGCTGACCGGCATGGAAGCCAACCTGCGCTTCAACGGCAGCGAGAACCTCTTCACCCGCGTCTTCGGGCGCCTGAGCGCCTGGCAGAACTGGATCTTCCAGCGGCCCAACGCGGTGGGCGAGCACGGCGCGCTCGAGGTCTACGGCAAGGGCGAGAAGGCCCGCTTCGATTGGCAGCGCGTCTGATCGTCCACGCGACAAAGGAGTGCGTCACATGAGCAGCATCGACTACAGCGACAAGATCCCCAACAACGTCAATCTCGCGGAGGACCGCACGCTCAAGCGCGCGCTCGAGCAGTGGCAGCCGAACTACCTGCAGTGGTGGGCCGACATGGGCCCCGACGGCTCGCAGAACTTCGACGTCTACCTGCGCACCGCGGTCAGCGTCGACCCTCAGGGCTGGGCGCAGTTCGCTCACGTGAAGATGCCCGACTACCGCTGGGGCATCTTCCTGAACCCGGCCGAGGCCGAGCGCAAGATCCACTTCGGCGACCACCTCGGCGAGCCGGCCTGGCAGGACGTGCCCGGCGAGCACCGCGCCAACCTGCGCCGCATCATCGTCACCCAGGGCGACACCGAGCCGGCGAGCGTCGAGCAACAGCGCCACCTCGGCCTGACCGCACCCAGCCAGTACGACCTGCGCAACCTGTTCCAGGTCAACGTCGAGGAAGGCCGGCATCTGTGGGCGATGGTCTACCTGCTGCACAAGTACTTCGGCCGCGACGGCCGCGAGGAGGGCGAGGCGCTGCTCGAGCGCCGCAGCGGCCATGCCGACAACCCGCGCATCCTGCAGGCCTTCAACGAGAAGACGCCCGACTGGCTGAGCTTCTTCATGTTCACCTACTTCACCGACCGCGACGGCAAGTTCCAGCTGTGCGCGCTGGCCGAGAGCAGCTTCGATCCGCTGGCGCGCACCACCAGGTTCATGCTGACTGAAGAAGCGCACCACATGTTCGTCGGCGAGAGCGGCGTGTCGCGCGTGATCCAGCGCACCTGCCAGGTGATGAACGAGCTGAAGACCGACGATCCGGCCAGGCTGCGCGCCGCCGGCGTGATCGACCTGCCGACGATCCAGCGCTACCTGAACTTCCACTTCAGCGTCACCATCGACCTGTTCGGCGCCGACCAGTCGAGCAACGCCGCCACCTTCTACAGCAGCGGGCTGAAGGGCCGCTTCGAGGAAGGCAAGCGCAGCGACGACCACGTGCTCAAGGGCCAGCACTACCCGGTGCTGGAAGTGAGTCATTCGCAAGGAAGCGGCCAGCTGGTGAGCAAGGACGTGGCCATGCTGAATGCGCTGAACGAGGTGCTGCGCGACGACTACATCAAGGATTCGATCGGCGGCGTCGAGCGCTGGAACAAGGTGATCGACAAGGCCGGCATCCCGTTCAGGCTGAGCGTGCCGCACAAGGCCTTCCACCGCAACATCGGCTCGCTGGCCGGCATCAAGGTGTCGCCGCAGGGCCAGGTGGTCAGCGACGACGAGTGGCAGCGCAGCCTCGCGCAGTGGCTGCCGACCGACGAGGACCGCGCCTTCGTTGCCAGCCTGATGGGCCGTGTGGTCGAGCCGGGCAAGTTTGCCCACTGGATCGCGCCGCCGCTGGTGGGCATCAACCGCCAGCCGGTGGATTTCGAGTACGTGCGCTTCGGCTGAACGCGGCGCCGCAGCAGCCATTGCCATGGACCAGCCTGCCGACGCGGTGGTGTCGTTCAAGCAGCACCTGATCGACCCCGAGATCTGCATCCGCTGCAACACCTGCGAATCGGTGTGCCCGGTCAAGGCGATCTCGCACGACGATCGCAACTACGTGGTCGACGCCGACAAGTGCCAGCAATGCATGGCCTGCGTGCCGCCTTGCCCGACCGGGGCGATCGACAACTGGCACCTGGTGCCGCGCGCGCGCGCCTACACCTTGGCTGAGCAGTTCGGCTGGGACGTGCTGCCCGAGCCCTTGACTGCGGCGCAGTTGGCCGAAGCCGGCGTCAGCGCCGATGCGCGCCCCGGTGTGGCCGATGCCGCGCTGCTGCCCACGGCCACGGCCACGGCAGCGATCTCGTCGCCCGACGCCTCGAGCTTCGACAGCAGCGCCTACGGCGCGACGCTGCCGCCGTGGTCGGCCGCGCATGCCTACACCAACCTGTACGGGCCGAAGGCGCGCGACGCGGGCGTGGCCGCCACCGTGGTCGGCAACGTGCGTGTCACCGAGGTCGGGCGCGACTACGACACGCACCACATCGTGCTCGACTTCGGCGCCATGCCCTTTCCGGTGCTGGAAGGGCAGAGCATCGGCATCGTGCCGCCGGGCCTGGATGCGCAGGGGCGCGCGCACCACGCACGCCAGTACAGCGTGGCCAGCGCGCGCAACGGCGAGCGCCCCGGCTACAACAACCTGTCGCTGACCATCAAGCGCGTGCTCGAGGACTACCAGGGCAACGCGGTGCGCGGCGTGGCCAGCAACTACATGTGCGACCTGCAGCTCGGCCAGACAGTGCAGGTGATCGGGCCCTTCGGCGCCAGCTTCCTGATGCCCAACCACCCGAAGAGCCACATCGTGATGATCTGCACCGGCACCGGCAGCGCGCCGATGCGCGCGATGACCGAATGGCGGCGCCGGCTGCGCCGCACCGGCAAGTTCGAAGGCGGCAAGCTGCTGCTGTTCTTCGGCGCGCGCACCCAGGCGGAGCTACCGTACTTCGGCCCGCTGCAAAGCCTGCCCAAGGACTTCATCGACATCAACTTCGCGTTCAGCCGCACGCCGGGCCAGCCCAAACGCTACGTGCAGGACGCGATGCGCGAGCGTGCCGCCGACCTCGCGCAGCTGCTGACCGACGGCGATGCGCACTTCTACGTCTGCGGCCTGAAGGCGATGGAAGAAGGCGTGGTGCTGGCGCTGGCCGACGTCGCGCGCGGCGCCGGGCTCGACTGGGACGCCATCGGCGCGGCACTCAAGCGCGAAGGCCGGCTGCACCTGGAGACCTACTGAGCACCCGCGCCCGCCGCGGGCGCCCGGGGCCGCCTCACATCGCGACGTAGCGCCCCGGCTTGTGGTTGATCGCCAGCGTCAGGTTCAGCGCCAGCGCACCGATCAGCGAGTAGGCGATGCGCTGCGCATCGACGACGAAGACCGCGCCGAGCAAGATCGCGATGTCCACCGCCAGCTGCACCTTGCCGGCGCGCCAGCCGCGCTCTTGCTGCAGCGCCAGCGCCACGATGCCGACACCGCCCAGGCTGGCGCGGTGGCGGAACAGCATCAGGAAGCCGGCGCCCATTAGCAGCCCGCCCATGATGGCGGCGTACAGCGTGTTCAGCGCCTGGAAGCGCACCGCGAGCGTCTGCAGTTCGGTCAGCGCCGACAGCATCGCCACCGCGGCGAAGGTCTTGAGGGTGAACGCGCGGCCCATGCGGCGCCAGGCGATCCAATAGAAAGGCAGGTTGATCACGAAGAACAGCTTGCCGAAGCCCACCCCGGTGGCGTAGTGCAGCAAGAACGCCAGCCCGGCGGTGCCGCCGGTGAGCAGGCCCGTCTGGTTGAACATCATGACCCCCAGCGAGATGAACAAGGTGCCGGCCAGCAACGCCTGGAAGTCCTCGGTGGGCGTGTGGCGGTCAATGCTGGCGGGCATGGTGCGGGGCGATCGCAGGCTGCACCGATTGTCCGCCCGCGATCGCGTACCACGTCAAGCCGCGTTCGCGGCCGCTGCCGGCGACTGGCGCCCCGGCCGCAGCGGCTACAACCAGCCGATGCAGCCGGGCTCGCCGCAGCGGCAGGCGAGCGTGCCCTGGTGGTGGGTTTCGCCGTAGTCGACGGTGATTTCCTCGCCCGGGGCGATTTCGCGCAGCGCGTAGAACTCGACCCGGCCGCGTTCGATGCTCAGCCGCGCGTTCGGCCGGCACGAGTGGTTGGTGTAGCGCATCGGGTCGGTCGACTTCGAAAAGTCGATCGCGCGGCGCGGCGACAGCTCGACGATCATGATGCGCTCGCTGCGCGTGGCACGGATGCGCGCCTCGGCCACGCTGATCGACTCGCCGCGGATCTCGCCGATCTTGCGCGCCGCGGCGATCGGCTCGCGCGCGAACACGCCCAGGCCGTCGATGCGGCTGCAGCGCACGTCCAGCGCGTACTTCTGGTACGACGGCCGCCGTGCTGCGGCGGGCATCGGCTCGGACGCGGGGCCGGGTTGCATGCGACGCGCCGATCGATCAGCCGCTCAACCCGGTGGCAGGCGTGGCGGCCGGCAGCGTCACCACGTCGGCCGGCTTCCAGCCCTTCTTGCGGTGTTCGACGACGACGTCGGTGTAGATGCCGCCGCGCACGTACCAGCGCGCACTGACGCGAACGAAGCGCGGCGCGATCGCCTTGACGATGTCGTCGAGCACGGTGTTCGTTACCGCCTCGTGGAACGCGCCTTCGTCGCGGTAGCTCCAGAAGTACAGCTTCAGGCTCTTGAGCTCCACGCACAGCTTGTCGGCGACGATGTCGATGCTGAAGTGCGCGAAGTCGGGCTGGCCGGTCAGCGGGCACAGGCAGGTGAACTCGGGCAGCTGGAAGCGGATCAGGTAGTCGCGCTGCGGCGCGGGGTTGGCGAAGACCTGCAGCTGCTTGCTGGGCTGCGTCGGCGGGATCGCGGGCTTGGCGCGCTGGCTGGGCATGACCATGGGGTGGGGGCTGCGAAGAAGGCGGCGATGCTATCATCCGGGCGCTTTTCACGCCCCGAACCAGGCGCGTTTACTTCGAAGAATCAAGCACTTACAAGCGGCAACCGGATCTTCACCGGAACTTCTTGCCGGCCCGCCGATGCGCCTCAACCAGATCAAGCTTTCCGGCTTCAAGTCCTTCAGCGACCCGACGACGTTCGCCTTGCCCGGCCAGCGTGTCGGCGTGGTCGGCCCCAACGGCTGCGGCAAGTCCAACATCATGGACGCGGTGCGCTGGGTGCTGGGCGAGAGCAAGGCCAGCGAGCTGCGCGGCGAGAGCATGCAGGACGTGATCTTCAACGGCTCGGGCCAGCGCAAGCCGGCCGGGCGCGCCAGCGTCGAGCTGGTGTTCGACAACAGCGACGCGCGCGCCGGCGGGCCGTGGAACCAGTTCACCGAGATCGCCGTCAAGCGCGTGCTCACGCGCGACGGCACTTCCAGCTACTACATCAACAACCAGCCGGTGCGCCGCCGCGACGTGCAGGACGTGTTCCTCGGCACCGGTCTCGGCCCGCGCGCCTACGCGATCATCGGCCAGGGCACGATCAGCCGCATCATCGAATCGCGCCCCGAGGAGCTGCGCCTCTTCCTCGAAGAAGCCGCCGGCGTGTCCAAGTACAAGGAGCGCCGCCGCGAGACCGAGAACCGCCTGAAGGACACGCGCGAGAACCTGACCCGCGTCGAGGACATCCTGCGTGAGCTCAACGCCAACCTCGAGAAGCTGGAGAAGCAGGCCGAGGTCGCGCAGCAGTACCGCCAGCTGCAGGAGCAGGGCACGCTCAAGCAGCACCAGTTCTGGTTCCTCAAGCACCGCGACGCCGCGGCCGACGAGCAGCGCGCGCACGCGGCGCTGCTGGATTCGACCAATGCATTGGAGGCGCGGCTGGCGCAGTTGCGCCACCTGGAAGCCGAGCTGGAAACCGTACGCCAGACCCACTACGCGGCCGGCGATGCGCTGCACCAGCGCCAGGGCGAGCTGGCCGATGCGGCGCTCGAAGTCAGCCGGCTCGAAGAGCGCATCCGCTACGTGGTCGAAGGCCGCGAGCGCGCGCAGTCGCGGCTGAACGAGCTGCGTGCGCAGAACGAACAGTGGGCCACGCGCCAGGCCGATGCCGATGCGCAGGTCGCGAGCATCGCCGAGTCCATGCACGCCGCTGACGAACAGGCCGAGCTGCAGGCCGCGCAGGCCGAGGAGCAGGCCGGGCAACTGCCGGCGCTGGACGACGCGCTGCGCGACGCGCAGCAGCGCAGCAACCAGCAGCGCGGCGAGGTCGCGCAGCTGCAGCAGCAGATCCAGGTGCTGGCCGCCGAAAGCCGCAGCCTGGACGAACAACTGCGCCAGGCGCAGCAGCGCGGCGACCGCCTGGGCGGTGAGCGCGCGCAGCTGGCGCTGCCCGAGCCCGAGCGGCTGCAGCAACTGCAGCAAGGCAGCGCGGCGCTGGCCGAGCAGCACGCGCTGGCCGACGCGCAGCTGCACGAGCTGGGCGAGCAGGTGCAGCAGCTCGACGAGCAGCGGCGCACCCAGGCGCAGGCGGCGGCCAGCGAAGGCTCGCGCCAGGCCGAGCTGGCGGCGCGGCTGGAGGCGCTGCGCGCGCTGCAGGACAAGGTGCAAAGCAGCGGCCGGCTCAAGCCTTGGCTGGCCAAGCACGGGCTGGACAGCCTGCAAGGCCTGTGGACGCAGGTGCACATCGAGCCGGGCTGGGAAACCGCGCTCGAAGCCGCGCTGCGAGAACGCTTGAACGCGCTGCAGGTCGGCCGGCTGGAAACCGTGCGTGCCTTCGCCGCCGACGCGCCGCCGGCGCGGCTGGCCTTCTATTCGCCGGGCGCCGGCGCGCGCGCCGACACGCACCGCACGCTGCCGCGGCTGTCCGAGCTGCTGCGGCTGAACGACGCCGGGCTGCAGGCCCTGCTCGACGACTGGCTCGAAGGCGTCTACACCGCGCCCAGCCTGGATGACGCGCTGGCCGCGCGCGGCCGGCTGACGCACGGCGAAGTCATCATGTCGCGCGAAGGCCACGCGGTGTCGCAGCACGCGGTCAGCTTCTATGCGCCCGACTCCGAACAGGCCGGCATGCTGGCGCGCGCGCAGGAGATCGAGAACCTCGAGCGCCAGACCCGCGCTCAGGGCCTGATCGCCGACGAGGCGCGCAGCGCCAGCGTGCGCAGCGAGGCGGCCTACACCGAAGCCTCGCTGCGCCAGGCCAGCGCACGGCGCGAGGTGGCCGAGGCGCAGACGCGCGCGCACCAGGCCCAGGTCGAGTTGCTGCGCCTGCAGCAGCAGGCCGAGGCCGGGCAGCAGCGGCGCAGCCAGCTCGACGCCGAGCTGGGCGAGATCGGCGCGCAACTCGACGCCCTGCGCGAGCGCCGCAGCCTGGGCGAAGCGCGCTTCGAGGAGCTGGACTTGCAACTGGCCGACGCGCAGCAGCGCCACAGCGACTTCGACGACGCGGTCATCGCCGCGCAGCGCCGGCTCGACGCGGCACGCGAGCAACAGCGCGCGCTGGAACGCCAGGCGCAGGAGGCGGCGTTCCAGTCGCGCAGCCTGCTGGCGCGCCAGGCCGAGCTGCAGCGCGCGATTGCCACCGCGCGCGAGCAGATGGCCACCAACGACCAGGCCGCGGCGGCCATCGCCGAAGAACTCGCGGGGCTGGACGACGCCGCCGCGCAGGCCGGGCTGCAGGACGCGCTGGCGGCGCGGCTGCAACGCGAGCGCTCGCTGGCCGCCGCGCGCAGCCAGTACGACGAGCTCAGCGCGAAGCTGCGCAGCGCCGACGAACAGCGGCTGACGCTGGAACGCGGCCTGGAGCCGATGCGCGAGGGCCTGACCAAGCTGCAGCTCGAGCAGCAGGCGGCGCAACTCGGCGGCGCGCAGTTCATGGAGCAGCTGCAGGCGGCGCAGGTCGACCTGCCGCTGCTGGCCCAGGGCATCGAACAGGACGGCGTCAAGTTGTGGGGCCTGCAAGGCGAGATCGACCGCCTCAACCGCGAGCTCGCGGCGCTGGGCGCGGTCAACCTCGCGGCACTGGAAGAGCTGAGCGCCGCGCGCGAGCGCAAGACCTTCCTCGACGCGCAGAACGCCGACCTGCTCGAGGCGATGACCACGCTCGAAGACGCGATCAAGAAGATCGACCTGGAAACGCGTGAGCTGCTGGGCCAGACCTTCAACCAGGTCAACGAGCACTTCGGCCGCATGTTCCCCAGCCTGTTCGGCGGCGGCAGCGCGCGGCTGGTGATGACCGGCGACGAGATCCTCGATTCCGGCGTGCAGGTGATGGCGCAGCCGCCGGGCAAGAAGAACTCGACCATCCACCTGCTGTCCGGCGGCGAGAAGGCCCTGACCGCGATCGCGCTGGTGTTCGCCATCTTCCAGCTCAACCCGGCGCCGTTCTGCCTGCTCGACGAGGTCGACGCGCCGCTGGACGACGCCAACACCGAGCGCTACTGCAAGCTGGTCACCGAGATGAGCCAGGGCACGCAGTTCCTGTTCATCAGCCACAACAAGATCGCGATGGAAATGGCCGAACAACTGGTGGGCGTGACGATGCAGGAGCAGGGCGTGTCGCGCATCGTCGCGGTCGACATGGAAGCCGCGCTGGGCATGGCCGAGGCCGCGTGATGAACCTGACCACCGCGTTGGCCATTCTGGGCGCAGTCGTGTTGCTGGCGCTGCTGCTGCACGGCTGGTGGAAGACCCGCCGTGCCGGGCCGCGCCGCGCCGACCCGGTGCTGCCGGCGGCGGCGCCGCAGCGCGTCGAGCCGGCGCTGGGCGACGGCCCCGGCGACCCGACCGGCGCCGCCGAGGCCGCGCTAGCGCGGCGCACGCCCAGCGCGCGCGCCGCGCTGCGGCTGGACGCACTGGTCGACGCCATCGTGCCGCTGGCGCTCGAGGCGCCGGTCAGCGGCGAGCTTGTGCTGTCGCAGTGGCCGGCGACGCGGCGTGCCGGCAGCAAGCCCTTCCACATCGAAGGCCTGAACCTGGACAGCGGTGAGTGGGAACAGCCTGCGGCCGGCCAGCGCTACGGCGAACTGCAAGCGGGTGTGCAGCTGGCCAACCGCAGCGGCGCGCTCAACGAGATCGAGTACTCCGAGTTCGCACAGAAGCTGCAGACCTTCGCCGAAGGCGTGGGCGCCATGGCCGACTTCCCCGACATGCTGCAGGTGGTGGCGCGCGCACGCGAGCTCGACGCGCTGGCCGGCCCGCTCGATGCGCAGCTGGCGGTGCGGCTGGTGGCGCGCACGGTGGCGTGGTCGGTGGGCTACGTGCAGCAGTGCGCGTCGCGCCACGGTCTGGTGCCCGGTGCGGTGGCCGGCCGACTGGTGCTGCCGGCGCAGGACGAAGGCGCGCCGCCGGTGCTGGTGCTGGAGTTCGACGCCCAGGCCGCGCTGGCCGATGACCCGCAGGCCGCGGCGCTGCGCGAAGTCATCCTCAGCCTGGATGTGCCGCAGACCGCGGCCGAGCTCGAGCCGTTCCCGAGCTGGCTGCGCACCGCGCAGGCGCTGGCCGAGGACATGGACGCCGCGCTGCTGGACGATGCCGGGCGGCCGATCACGCTGCCGGCCTTCGATGCCATCGGCAAGGACCTGACCACGCTTTACCAGACCCTCGAGTCGCACGACCTGGCGGCCGGCTCGGCGGCGGCGCGAAGGTTGTTCGCGGGTTGAGCCCGCGTTCGCCGCGGTTCACAGCGAAGGCTCGGCGGCGTCGGCCGCGCTGCGGCGAAACACATGCCGCATCACGAAGTCGGGCGTGATGTCCTCGCCGCTGAGCAGCATCGCGATCAACTCGCCACCGAGCACCTGCAGCGAAATCACCACGTCCGGCTGGGCCAGCTTGACGCGGCTCAGGTTGGCCGCGTCGTTCACTGCCGCCACGGTGCGCGCGCTGCCGCCGAGCTCCTTGACGGCCAGGACGACGAAGGCGTTCTCGGCGTCGTCGACCATCATCGCCAGCACCGCCTCGGCGCGGTGCGCGCCGGCCTGCAGCAGTACCTCGTTGCTGCTGGGGTCGCCGATCACCGTGTCGATGTCGCTGGCTTGTGCCGCGGCGTCGTCGGGCGCCCGGCGCAGTACGCGGGTCACCGGATGGCCGCGCCGCGTCAGTTCGCGTGCGGTGTTGACGGCCAGCGAGCCGTTGCCGATGACGACGAAGTGATGCTCGCGTTTCATGGCCGGATCCTTGCGGTTGACGATGCGCTGCAGGCTGTTGCTGATCATCGGCGCGATCACCGCAGTCAGCGAGGTGGCGAAGACGGCGACGCCGAGAACGATGATCGAGACGGCGAACAGCTTGGCTTCGGGCGTCTGCGGAATGATGTCGCCGTAGCCCACCGTGCTCATCGTCACCAGCGCGTAGTAGTGGGCGGTGATCAGGTCGGTAATCGGCGGCTTGAAGTCCATGCCGAGGTAGTACGCGCCGAAGGTGGCGTACATCAGCAGCATCGCCACCGAGGTGACGGCAAACAACGTGCTGGCGGCGACGCTGCTGCGGTCGAACTTGCGCCAGGCGGCGGCCAGCGCCAGCGCCACCAGCGCGAAATACGCCAGCAGCGCCTGGCTGCTGACATGTCGCGCCAGCAGCAGGCTGGTGCTGCCGGTCAGCACCAGCAGCAGCGCCATGGTCCAGGCCAGACGCGAGCGCCACAGCAGCCCGATGGCCATGATCAGCATGCCGGCGCCGATGAGCAGCGGCGGCAGCAGCGCCGGCGGCAGGTCGAAGCGGCCGTGGGCCAGCTCGTCGGCGTAGTGCGCCCAACGCTGGCCCAGGTCCAGGTGCAGCAGCGCCAGCGCGCCCGCAACCATGGCCACGGCCAGTGGCACATGCGGGAACCAGTAGTCGCCGCGCAGCAGTGTGTTCCAGCGGCGCAGCGTCGCGCGTGCTCGCGCCATCGGGGCCAGGGTGATCACGCTGGAACTGTCGGGCTTGGCTGGGCGCGCGGTGCTTGGGGCTTCGACGGCGGCGGCGAGTGGCGACCGTGCGCTATCACCCGGCGCGCCGCACCGGCTCGCGCATCAGCACGAACTCCTCGGCCGCCGTGGGGTGCACGGCGATGGTGCGGTCGAACTGCGCCTTGGTGGCGCCGGCGCTCAGCGCCACCGCAAGGCTTTGCACGATCTCCGGCGCGTCGGCGCCGAGCATATGGATCGCCAGCACCTTGTCGCTGGCGGCGTCGACCAGCAGCTTCATGTAGCAGCGTTCGGTGCCGGCGATGAAGGCCTGACGCATCGGCCGGAAGTCGGCCTCGTAGACCTTCAGCTTGTGGCCGGCGGCCAGCGCCGCGGCCTCGGTCGGCCCGACGGTGGCCAGCGGCGGCAGCGTGAACACCGCCATCGTCACCAGGCTGAGGTCGACGCTGCGCGGCGCCGGTCCGAACAGCGAATCGGCCAGCGCCCGGCCTTCGGCAATCGCCACCGGCGTCAGATTGAAGCGGTTGGTGACGTCGCCGATCGCGTAGACGCCAGCGGCCGAGGTCTGCAGCTGCGCATCGACCGGCACCGCGCCGGCGGCGTCGAGTTCGATGCCCAGCCGATCGAGCCCCAACCCGGCGGTGTTTGCGCGCCGCCCGGTGGCATTGAGCACGAACGGGAACTTGTGCAGCGCGCCATCCGCACCCAGCAGCGCCCAGCCGTTGCCGTCACGCTGCAGCTCGCGCGGCGCGGCGCCCGGGTGCAGTTGCACGCCCGCCGCCTGCAGCGCCGCGGCGACGCACTGGCGCAGATCTTCGTCGAAGCCGCGCAACGGCAGCGCCGCGCGGTAGAACAGGCTCACCGCCACGCCCAGCCGCGCCAGCATGCTGGCGAACTCCAGCGCGATGAAGCCGCTGCCGATCACCGCGGCGCTGGCCGGCAGCGCTTGCAGGTCGAGCAGATCGTCGCTGGTCGGGCATGCGCCGATGCCGGGGATGGTGTCGCGCACCGGCGTCGCGCCGCTGGCGATCAGGATGCGCGGCGCACGCAGTTGGCGCGCACCGGCGCGCACGCAGCCGGCGGCTTCGATCGACGCATGGCCTTCGATCAGCTCGACCTTGGCGTCGGCCAGCATCTGGCGGTAGATGCGTTCCAGCCGCTGCGTCTCGGCCGCCTTGGCTTCAGCCCAGCGCGCCATCTCGAAGCGCGCGTCGCCCAGCCGCCAGCCGTAGCCGGCCGCCTCGCGCAGCGCGTCGCCATAGCCGGCGGCGTACATCAGCAGCTTCTTGGGCACGCAGCCGCGGATCACGCAGGTGCCGCCGACGCGGCTGCTCTCCACGATCGCCACCTTGGCGCCGTGCGCGGCGGCGCGGCGCGAGGCAGCAACGCCGCCGGAGCCGGCACCGATCACCACCAGATCGAATTCGTCCGCCATGGATGCGTGTCTGCTGTGGGGGGGGCAGGTCATTGTGCCTGCCGGCGCCGGAACCCGGCCTCATGGCATGCTTGCGCACGATGACCGATGCCGAACGAGCTGCCGACCGTGCGGCGCAGCTGCGCGCCGTCCTGCAGCACCACGCCCACCAGTACTACGTGCTGGACGCGCCGCAGATCCCCGACGCCGAGTACGACCGGCTGTTCCAGCAACTGCAGGCGATCGAGGCCGAGCACCCTGAGCTGCGCACCCCCGATTCGCCGACGCAGCGCATTGGCGGTGCGGTGCTGGCCGGCCTGACCGCCGTGCGGCATGCGCTGCCGATGCTGTCGATCCGCACCGAGACCGACACCACGGCTGAAGGCGCGCGCGCCTTCGACGAGCGCGTGCGCCGCGAGCTGGGCCTGGGCGGCGACGCCGCGCCGCTGGCCTACAACGCCGAGCTGAAGTTCGACGGTCTGGCCATCAACCTGCGCTACGTCGACGGCGTGCTGCTGCAGGCGACCACGCGCGGCGACGGCGAGACCGGCGAGGACGTCACGCACAACGTGCGCGGCATCGGCCAGATTCCGTTGCGGCTGCGCGGCGACGCACCGCCGGTGATCGAGATCCGCGGCGAGGCCTACATGCGCCGCGACGACTTCGAGCGGCTGAACCAGCGCCAGCGCGACAAGGGCGCCAAGACCTTCATCAACCCGCGCAACACCGCGGCTGGCGCGATCCGCCAGATCGACCCCGCCGGCATGGCCGACAAGCGCCTGAGCTTCTTCGCCTACGGCCTGGGCGAGACGGCGGGCTGGGCGCAGCCGGCGACGCACAGCGCCACGCTCGATGCGATCGCCGCCTTTGGCGTGCCGGTGAGCGCCGAGCGCGCGGTGGTGCTGGGCGCGGCCGGGCTGGCGGCCTTCCACGAGGCGGTCGCGGCCAAGCGCGATGCGCTGCCCTTCGACATCGACGGCGTGGTCTACAAGGTCGACGCGGTCGAGCTGCAGCAGCGGTTGGGTTTCGTCACGCGCGAGCCGCGCTGGGCGGTCGCGCACAAGTACCCGGCACAGGAGCAACTCACGACGCTCAACGCGATCGAAGTGCAGGTCGGGCGCACCGGCAAGCTCACGCCGGTGGCCAAGCTCGAGCCGGTGTTCGTCGGCGGCACCACGGTCAGCAACGCCACGCTGCACAACCTGTTCGAGCTGCGCCGCAAGGGCGTGCGTGTCGGCGACACCGTGATCGTGCGCCGCGCTGGCGACGTCATCCCCGAGGTCGTCGGCCGCATCGAACAAGCACGGCCGAGCTACGTGCCGAACTTTCGCATGCCCAAGCAATGCCCGGTGTGCGCCAGCGCGGTGCTGCGCGAGAAGGGTGCGATCGAGCACCGCTGCAGCGGCGGCTTGTTCTGCGCGGCGCAGCGCAAGCAGGCGCTGTTGCATTTCGCCGGCCGGCGCGCGATGGACATCGAAGGGCTGGGCGACAAGCTGGTCGATCAGCTTGTCGATGGCGGCATCGTGCGCACGCTGCCCGAGCTGTACAAGCTGGGCATCGCCAAGCTCGCCGCGCTCGAGCGCATGGCCGACAAGAGCGCGGCCAATTTGCTGGCGGCGCTGGCGCAAAGCAAGCACACGACGCTGCCGCGCTTTCTCTATTCGCTCGGCATCCGCCACGTCGGCGAGGCCACGGCCAAGGACCTGGCCGCGCACTTCGGCAGCCTGGACCGGGTGATGGACGCCAGCCAGGCGCAGCTGCTGGAAGTCAACGACATCGGCCCGGTGGTCGCGGCCAGCATCCGCAGCTTCTTCGACCAGGCGCACAACCGCGAGGTGGCCGAGCAGCTGCGCGCGGCCGGCATCCGCTGGGACGAGCACGATGGCGCAGCGTCGGCCGCGCCCAGGCCGCTGGTCGGGCTGAGCGTGGTGCTGACCGGCACGCTGCCGACGCTGACGCGCGAGCAGGCCAAGGAACTGCTCGAGGCCGCCGGGGCCAAGGTGGCCGGCTCGGTGTCGAAGAAGACGGCCTACGTGGTCGCCGGCAGCGAGGCGGGCTCCAAGCTGGACAAGGCCCATCAGCTGGGCGTGCCGGTGCTCGACGAGGACGGCTTGCGCGCGCTGTTGCAGCGCGCAGGGTGAGCGGTGGTGCGGGGCGGCGGCAACGCCCCCCTACACTGGCAGCCTTCGCACCCGGTGAGCCACAGGAGACATCGAATGAAGCCGCGCACGCGCCGCATCGCCACGGTTCTTGCCTTTGCGGGCGCGGCGCTGACCGCGCGCGCCGAATGCCTGAGCGACCTGCAGGCTGCCACGTTGGTGGCCAACTATCTGGACAAGACCCCGGCGGCCACGCCCGAGGGCTTGAGCGACGCCGACGCCGCATGCACGCGCGCCAAGTTCAACAAGTTCCTGGTGCAGCAGACCGGGGCCGAGGTGGTGGGCTACAAGGCCGGGCTGACCAACCCGGCGGTGCAAAAGCGCTTCGGTGCCAGCGCGCCGGTGTACGGCGTGATCTACCAGCCGATGCTGCTGAGCAGCGGGGCCAGTGTCGATGCCGCGTTCGGCGCGCGTGCGCTGTTTGAGGCCGACATGTTGGTGCGCGTGTCCGATGCGCGCATCAACCAGGCCAAGACGGCCGAGCAGGTGCTGCAGTACATCGACCAGGTGATCCCGGCGATCGAGCTGCCCGATCTGATGGTCGAAGCACCGGGCAAGCTCAACGGCGCCGGGCTCGCGGCGATCAACGTCGCCGGGCGCTACTTCGTCGCCGGCACGCCGATCGCGGTGCAGCGCACGCCGCAGTTCCTGGACGCGCTGGCCAACATGAAGGTGCTGCTGCTGGGCGACTGGCAGCTGCTGGACACCGGCCACGGCCGCGATGTGCTCGAGCATCCGTTGAACGCGGTGGTGTGGCTGGCGCAGGACCTGAAGAAGCAGGGCCTGGCGTTGAGCAAGGGCGATCTGGTCTCGGTGGGCTCGTTTTCCAAGTTGCTGCCGCCCAAGGCGGGGCTGAAGGTGCAGGCGCAGTACCAGGGCCTGCCCGGCAACCCGACGGTCAGCGTGACCTTTCGCTGACATGGCGATCCGCGAAATCTTGAAGATGGGCGATGCGCGGCTGCTGCGCATCGCCGCGCCGGTGACCGAGTTCGACTCGGCGCCGCTGCTGGCGTTGGTGGAGGACATGTTCGACACCATGCGCGCGGCCAACGGCGCGGGTCTGGCCGCGCCGCAGATCGGCGAAGACCTGCAACTGGTGATCTTTGGCTTCGACCACAACGAGCGCTACCCCGATGCGCCCACCGTGCCGCTGACCGTGCTGATCAACCCGGTGGTCGAGCCGCTGGGCGACGAGATGGTCGACGGCTGGGAGGGCTGCCTGTCGGTGCCGGGGCTGCGCGGCGTGGTGCCGCGTTTCGCGCGCATCCGCTACCGCGGCTTCGATGCGCAGGGGCGGCTCATCGAGCGCGAGGCCGACGGCTTTCATGCGCGGGTGGTGCAGCACGAGTGCGACCACCTGATCGGCCGGCTGTACCCGACGCGCATGAACGACCTGACGCGCTTCGGCTACACCCGCGTGCTGTTTCCCGATCTGGACCTGGCCGACGCCGACGACTGATCACCGCGCCGCCTTCGCGCGCGCCCTGGTGCTTGGCGGGACCGGCGTCATCGCCGCTGCGCGCTGCGGCGTTGTACGCGCAACAGCCGCGCAGGCGGCACAGGCAGGGGTCAGCCATGGACGTGCGTGCAGCGGTTTGGGGTTGGGGCCGGGCGCTGATGCTGCTGCTGGGCTTGGCGGCCAGCGCGCAGGCGCAGCCGGAAGCGCCAACACGCGTCGGACGCATCGCCGCGGTCCAGGGTGAACTGCTGCGCTTCGATGCCCAGGCCGATCAGTGGCTGGCGGTCGCGCGCAACCAGCCGGTGCTGCCAGGCGACCGGCTTGCCGTGGCCGCGGGCGGATCGGCCGAGTTGCAGATCGGTGCCAGCACGCTGCGCCTGGGCGGCGGCACCGAGGTCGAAGCCGCACGGCTGGATGACCAGCGGCTGCAATTTGCGCTGGCCCGCGGCAGCCTGGCGCTGCGGCTGGACCCGGCCGAGGCGGCGGCGCAGGTCGAGGTGATCACCGGGCCGGTGCGTTGGCAGGCGCTGCGCGATGGCCTGTACCGCATCGATCAACACGGCGAGCTCGCCAGCGGCAGCAACTGGCGTGGTCTGCTGCGGGCCACCACCCCCGACATCGTGCTGACGGTGGAACCCGGCCAGCGGCTCGAGCTGCCCGCAGGTGCCGGCAATGCGGCCGCACGCTGGTCGCAGCCGGTCGACGACGCTCTTGCCGCCGCTTTCCTGCGCGAATCCGAACTGGCCGGCAGCACGCCCGATGCGGTATCGGCCCAGATCACCGGCGTGGCCGATCTCGCGCGCCACGGCACCTGGCAGCAGCATCCGCAGTTCGGCTGGGTGTGGACGCCGCTGGGAATGGCGCCGAACTGGGCGCCGTACCGGCAGGGGCAATGGGTGTGGCAGCAGCCCTGGGGCTGGACCTGGGTCGACGCGGCGCCCTGGGGCTTCGCGCCCTACCACTACGGCCGCTGGTTCCCGTGGGGCAACCGCTGGTTCTGGGCGCCTGGGCCGGTGCAGCCGCGGCCGGTGCGCCCACGGCACCTCGGCCCGCCGCCGCCGGGGTTGCCGCCTGGGGTACTGCCGCTCCCCGGGGCGCTGCCACCCGGTGCTTTGCCGCCTGGGCGGGTGCCGCCACCCATGGTGCCCGGTCCCGGCTTCGACCCGCGGCGCCCCGCCGCACCGATGCCGCCGCCAGCGATGCCACCGCCATCGGGCTGGTTGCATCGGCATGACGCGCCGCCCGGGCTGCAAGGCGATGCCTGGCTGCACCGGGCGGCGCCGCTGCCGGGCCGACCGGTCGCACCGCCACGCGAGCGCACGCCGCCGCGGCCGTCGGTCGCGGTTGATTCCGGCGTCGCGTCCACGGCGCCGACCGCGCCTGCACCAGTGCCGTCAGCCCGGCCGGCCCATCCGACAGGGCCCTTTGGCGGCCGGCCGGTGGGGGCGCAGCCGTCGACGCCTTCGCCCGAGCCCGCTCAGCGCGGCGATGGCCGCGAGCGCCGGCCGGCACGGGTGCCGGCGCCGGGCTGAATCCTTGCGGTTCGCTGCCTTGCGCCGCCGAGACGTTACGGCTTCAGCAGCGGCTTCAGCGCCGGCCAGACGTTGTCCAGCAGTTGCAGCTGCGCCTGTGCGTTGGGGTGGATGCGGTCGTTCTGGAACAGCTTGTCGGCCTGCGGCCCGTCGGCCACACCGGCGAGGAAGAACGGCAGCAGCGCCGCGCCCTCGGCCTTGGCGACGCGGGCAAACACGGCGGCGAAGTCCTGCGCGTACTTCTGGCCGTAGTTGGGCGGCACCTGCATGCCCAGCAGCAGGACCTTGGCGCCGCCCGCTTTTGCGTCGCGCACCATCGCGCTCAGGTTGGCCTCGGTCATCGCTGGCGGCAGGCCGCGCAGCGCGTCGTTGCCGCCGAGCTCGACGATGACGATCCTGGGCTGGTGCTGCGCCAGCAGCGCCGGAAGCCGCGAACGCCCGCCGGCAGTGGTGTCGCCGCTGACGCTGGCGTTGACGACCTGCAGCTTGCTGCGCTCGCGCTTCAAGCGCTGCTGCAGCAGTTCGACCCAGCCGCTGCCGCGCGCCAGGCCGTATTCGGCCGACAGGCTGTCACCCACCACCAGCAGCGTTGCCCCCGGCGCGGCCGCCCGCAGCGGGCGCGACGCCACGAGCGCGATGCCAAGCAAGCTACAGTGCAGCAGCAGCGAGCGCCGCCGCCGCATCGAACTCCAAGCACGCATGTCCGAACCGATCATTGCCGTTGAACACCTCACCAAACAGGTGGCTGATGCCACCGGAACCCTGACCATTCTGGACGACATCAGTTTCGCGCTGCGCGAGCGCGAGTCGGTGGCGATCGTCGGTGCGTCGGGGTCGGGCAAGAGCACCTTGCTGTCGATCATTGCCGGTCTGGACCTGCCCAGCAGCGGCCGGGTGCGGCTGGCCGGAACCGATCTGTTCACGCTCGACGAAGATGCTCGGGCCGCGGTGCGCGCGCGCAAGATCGGCTTTGTGTTCCAGAGCTTCCAGCTGCTGGGCAACCTGAACGCGCTGGAAAACGTGATGCTGCCGCTCGAGCTGCGCGGCCAGCCCGATGCCCGCGCGCGTGCGGCCGAGATGCTCGACCGGGTGGGCCTGAGCAGCCGGCTCGGCCACTACCCGAAACTGCTGTCCGGCGGCGAGCAGCAGCGCGTCGCGTTGGCGCGCGCCTTCGTGGTGCAGCCGGCGGTGCTGCTGGCCGACGAGCCCACCGGCAGCCTGGATTTCGCCACCGGCGCCAAGGTGATGGAGCTGATGTTCGACATGAACCGCGAGGCTGGCACCACGCTGGTGATGGTGACGCACGATGCGGCCATCGCCGGGCAGTGCCAGCGCCAGCTCGGCATCGAGGGCGGGCGGCTGGTGCGCGACCAAGCCGCCTGAAGCCCAGGCCGCCTGAAGCCGCCCCGGCGCCGCGACGGCCGCGGCCCCGGGTCAGCGCGAGCTCGTCAGGGCTGCGCGAACTTGTAGTCGGTCTTGGCCGCGTCGCGCAGTTGCTCCTGGTACTGCGCCAGCTTCATCTGCTCGAGGCGCTGCACGATCTGCGCCTTGACGTCGTCGAAGGCCGGGAACTCGGCCTCGCGCGTGTCTTCGAGCTTGATCACGTGCCAGCCGAACTGCGTCTTCACCGGCTCGGCCGTGATCTCGCCCTTCTTCAGCTGGGTCAGCGCCCGGCCGAACTCGGGCACGTAAGCGTCGGCCTTGGCGTAGTCCAGATCGCCGCCCTGCGCGCCCGAGCCTGGGTCCTTCGAGTGCTGCTTGGCCAGTTCCTCGAAGCTCGCGCCGGCCTTGAGCTGCGCGATCAGCGCCTTGGCCTCGGCCTCGTCGGCCACCAGAATGTGGCGCGCGCGGTACTCGGTGCCGCTGAGCTGGGCCTTGAACTTGTCGTATTCGGCCTGGGCTTCGGCATCGCTGACCGGGTGCGCCTTCTTGAAGTTCTCGAACAGCTCGCGGATCAGGATGCTCTGGCGCGCCAGCTCCATCTGCGCGCGGTAGTCGGGCGATGCCGCCAGGCCCTGGCGCTCGGCTTCCTGCACGAAGATCTCGCGCAGCACCACCTGGTCCTTGGCCTGGGCTTCCGTTTCCGGCCCGACCTTCTGGCCGGCGCGTGCGGCTTGCTGCAGCAGGTTGTCCACCCGCGCCTTGGGCACGGCCTTGCCGTTGACCACGGCGATGTTCTGCGCCAGCGCCGGCAGCGGCATCAGCAACGCGGCCGAAAGGGCCAAGGCGGCGGCGCGCACGGCCGTGGGGGTGGTGTTCATCGAGGGTCTTTCGTGGGGGAGGAATGGGCCGCGGCGCCTGGCGGCGCACACCGCGACAGCGCCGCTGCTGCGGCTTCGGGCTGGGTAGCCCGCGGTCAACTGGGGTTCACTGCGCTTGGATTCAAGGTTCGCCGGGCGCATGGGCCTCGATGGCCAGCGCGTGGATGCCGGCAGGCATCAGCGAACGCAGCGCATCATATACGAGCCGATGCCGCGCAACCCGGGGGCACCCGGCAAAGCGTGCGCTGGTCAGGCGCACGCTGAAATGGCGCCCTTCGCGCGCCCCGGCATGGCCGATGTGCAGGTGGCTGTCGTCCTGCACTTCGAGCTCGCTGGGCTGCAGCGCCTCGCGCAGCGCGGCTTCGATCGCCTCGCGGCTGATGCTCACGAGTGGACGGCGGCTGCGGCCGCTGGCTGGTTGTGCGTCATCGGGGTGCCATCGCTCAGTCGCGCGGCTCGAAGTCGATCGCCGCCGAGTTGATGCAAAAGCGCTCGCCGCGCGGCGCCGGCCCGTCGTCGAACACGTGGCCCAGGTGCGAGCCGCAACGGCGGCAGCGCACCTCGACGCGCACCATGCCGTGGCTGGCATCGCGCAGCCGCTCGACCGCGGCATCGTCGATCGCCGACGCGTAGCTGGGCCAGCCGCAGCCGGCGTCGAACTTGGTCTGCGACGCGAACAGCGGCGCGCCGCAGCCGACGCAGGCGTAGGTGCCCGGCTCGAAGTGGTCCCAGTAGCGGCCGCTGAAGGCGCGCTCAGTGGCGGCGTGGCGCGCCACCCGGTACTGCATCGGGTCGAGCTGCGCGCGCCACTCGTCATCGCTCTTGCGCAACGGGTAGCTGGGGTCGTCGATCGGCTTGCTCATATGCGCGGTGCCGCGGCTGCGTTTCGCGGATCGGCCTATTGTGCCGCCGTGGCGAATACGCAAGAATTTCCCGGACCCTGCGGGGTCTTCGCATGTGCCGCAGCCGACTGCGCCGCGCCGCCAACCACCCACGACCGCGCCCGTTGCCGGGCTCGAACTCGAGACTCCCGCTTGCCTTCGGGACTGGAGACCCTGCCATGACTGCCAGCTACGAAGCCCGCGGCGCGATCGCCGTGATCACGTTGAACAACCCGCCGGTCAACGGCCTGGGCTTCGAAACGCGGCGCGGCATTGCCGACGGCGTGGAGCGCGCCAACGACGATGCGGCGATCAAGGCGATCGTCATCACCGGCGCGGGCAAGGCCTTTTCCGGTGGCGCCGACATCCGCGAGTTCGGCACGCCCAAGGCCCTGGCCGAGCCGAACCTGCTGAGCGTGATTGCGCAACTCGAAGCCAGCGCCAAGCCGGTGGTCGCGGCGGTGCACAGCGTGGCCATGGGCGGCGGGCTGGAGCTGGCGCTGGGCTGCCACTACCGGGTGGTGGCGCCCGGTGCGCTGATCGCGCTGCCCGAAGTCAAGCTCGGCCTGATTCCGGGCGCCGGCGGCACACAGCGCCTGCCGCGGGTGGTGGGCGTCGAAACCGCGCTGAACATGATCGTCAGCGGCGACCCGGTCAAGAGCGAGGTGCTGGCGGCGATCCCCGGCCAGAAGCTGTTCGACCGCGTGATCGACGGCGACCTGCTGGCCGGCGCGCTGGCTTACGCCGCCGAGGTGGCCGAGCAGCGGCCGCTGCCGCTGGTGCGCCAGTTGCAGGCGGCCCATGCCAACGCCGACGGCTACTTCGGCTTTGCGCGCAACACCGTGCGCGCGATCGCCAAGAACCTGCCGGCACCGGGCCGCGGCGTGGACTGCGTCGAAGCCGCGGTGAAACGGCGCTTCGACGACGGCATGCGTTTCGAGCGCGAGACCTTTCTCGGGCTGATGCTGACGCCCGAGAGCAAGGCGCTGCGCCATGCCTTCCTCGGCGAGCGCGCGGCGGCAAAGATCCCCGACGTGCCCGAGGACACGCCGCAGCGCAAGATCGACAAGGTGGCGGTGATCGGCGCCGGCACCATGGGCGGCGGCATCAGCATGAACTTCCTCAACGCCGGCATCGCGGTGACGCTGCTCGAGACCAGCCAGGAAGCGCTGGACCGCGGCGTCGGCGTGATGCGCAAGAACTACGAAGCGCAGGTCAAGAAGGGCAAGCTGAAGCAGGACAAGTACGAGCAGCGCATGGCGCTGCTGCAAACCACGCTGGCCTACGACGACATCAAGGGCGCCGACCTGGTGATCGAGGCGGTGTTCGAGGACATGGGCGTCAAGGAGAAGGTCTTCAAGACGTTGGACGGCGTGATGAAGCCCGGCGCGATCCTCGCCAGCAACACCAGCACGCTGGACCTGAACCGCATCGCCGGCTTCACGCAGCGGCCGCAGGACGTGGTCGGCATGCACTTCTTCAGCCCGGCCAACGTGATGAAGCTGCTGGAAGTGGTGCGTGGGCAGCACACCGCCAAGGACGTGCTGGCCACGGTGATGGCGGTGGCCAAGAAGATCAGGAAGACCGCGGTGGTCTCCGGCGTGTGCGACGGCTTCATCGGCAACCGCATGATCGAGCAGTACATCCGCCAGGCGGGCTTCCTGCTGGACGAAGGCGCCTCGCCGCAACAGGTGGACAAGGCGATCGAGAAGTTCGGCTTCGCGATGGGGCCGTTTCGCATGGGCGACCTGGCCGGCAACGACATCGGCTGGGCGATCCGCAAGCGCCGCGCGATCGAACACCCCGGTATGAAGTACAGCGCGACAGCCGACTTGCTTTGCGAGACGGGCCGCTTCGGCCAGAAGACGCAAGCCGGCTGGTACGACTACGTGGCCGGCAAGCGCGACGCGGTGCCGAGCAAGCTCGTCGCCGACATGATCGACAAGCACCGGGCCGGCCTGGGCATCGCGCCGCGCAAGATCGGTGACGACGAGATCGTGCAGCGGCTGGTGTACGCGCTGGTCAACGAAGGCGCGCGCATCCTCGAAGAAGGCATCGCCAGCAAGGCCAGCGACATCGACATGATCTACCTCACCGGCTACGGCTTCCCGCTGTGGCGCGGCGGGCCGATGTGCTACGCCGACACGGTGAGCCTGTTCAACGTGGTGCAGGCGATGAAGCGCTTCACCAAGAATCCGCACGATGACGCCGCGTTCTGGCAGCCCGCGCCGCTGCTGGCCCAGCGCGTGGCCGAAGGCAAGAGCCTGACCTGAACGTCGACGCACATCGACGCATATCGAAGCCCATCGGAGCAACCACCATGACCCAAGCGCTGATCGTCTCCACCGCGCGCACGCCGCTGGCCAAGAGCTGGAAGGGTGCCTTCAACATGACGCACGGCGCCACGCTCGGCGGCCTGGCGATCCAGGCCGCGGTCGAGCGTGCGGGGGTGGACCCTGGCGCGGTCGACGACGTGCTGATGGGCTGCGCCAACCCCGAGGGCGCCACCGGCCACAACATCGCGCGCCAGGCCGCGCTGCGCGCCGGGCTGCCGGTGTCGGTGGCTGCCGCGACCATCAACCGCTTCTGCTCGAGCGGGCTGCAGACCATCGCGATGGCCGCGCAGCGCATCATCGCTGGCGAGAGCGAGGTGCTGGTGGCCGGCGGGCTGGAAAGCATCTCGTGCGTGCAGCAAGAGATGAACCAGCACATGGCCGCCGACCCCTGGCTGGTCGAGCACAAGCCGGCCATCTACATGAGCATGCTGCACACCGCCGAGAACGTGGCCAAGCGCTACAACATGCCGAAGCAGCGCATGGACGAATATGGCGCGGCCAGCCAGCAAAAGGCCTGCGCCGCGCAAGCCGCCGGCAAGTTCGCCGACGAGATGATCGCGTGCACGGTCACCGCCGGCGTGGCCGATCCGGCGCAGGGCATGCGCACCCGGCAGGTCACGATCAGCGCCGACGAGGGCCTTCGCCCCGGGACCACGGTGGATGCAATCCGCGGCATCCGCCCGGCGCTGCCGGGCGGCGTGGTCACCGCCGGCAACGCCAGCCAGTTCAGCGACGGCGGCGGCGCTTGCGTGCTGGTCAGCGACCGCTATGCGCAGCAGAAGAACCTGGAGCCGCTGGGCCGCTTTCTCGGCTTCGCGGTGGCGGGCTGCGAGCCCGACGAGATGGGCATTGGCCCGGTGTTCGCGGTCCCCAAGCTGCTGCAGCGCTTGGGGCTGACGGTCGACGACATCGACCTGTGGGAGCTGAACGAGGCCTTCGCGGTGCAGGTGCTGTACTGCGCCGACCGCATCGGTATCCCGATGGATCGGCTCAACGTCAACGGCGGCGCGATCGCGGTGGGTCACCCCTACGGCCTGAGCGGCCAGCGCCTGACCGGCCACGCGCTGATCGAGGGCAAGCGGCGCGGCGCCAAGCGCGTGCTGGTGACTATGTGCGTGGGCGGCGGCATGGGCGCGGCCGGCGTGTTCGAGGTGCTTTGACGCGGTCGCGGCGGCCATGTCGACCTGCACTGGAGCACCCTGATGAAAACCGACATCGACACGCTGCGCGAGTTCTTCGCGCGCGCGCCGTTCATGGTCGACCTCGGCATCGAGCCCACCGGCGGCGCCGAAGGCCGCATCGACACCACGCTGGCGCTGCAACCGCGCCACCTGCAGCACACCGGCCAGGTGCATGCCGGCGTCATGAGCAGCTTGGCCGACCACTCGATGGGCGCGGCGGCACAGACGCTGGCGGCGGCGGGCTTCATCGTCATCACGGCCGAGCTGTCGGTGCGGCTGCTGCGCGCGGCCAGCGGCGAGCGGCTGCTGTGCGAGGCGCGGGTGCTCAAGCCTGGCCGGCAGATCAGTTTCACCGAGGCCGACGTGTGGTGCGTGCAAGGCGCGCAGCGCACGCATGTGCTGCGCGCGTCGGCGACGATGGCGCTGGTGGCCAGCGAGCGCTTCGGCGCATGACGCGCGGCGCACGTGCATTGCGCCGGTCCACGATGAGCACCTCGGTCCTTGGGTGAGGTTCAGAGCATGCAGTTCACACGGCACATTCCCTTCTTGCACCTGCTGGGCGCGCAGCTGCTGCGCTTCGAGGTCGGCGAAAGCGAGATCGCGCTGGACATCCGCGACGAGCTGCACAACTCGTGGCAGGTGGCGCATGGCGGCGTGCTGATGACGCTGCTCGACGTGGCGATGGCGCAGGCCACGCGCACGCCGCGCAAGCCCGAGGAAGGCCCCGATCCGCGCGGTGTGGTGACGATCGAGATGAAAACCACCTTCATGCGCCCGGCGCGCGGCCGGGTGCGCTGTGTGGGCAAGCTGCTGCACCGCAGCGCGGCGCTGGCGTTCTGCGAAGGCACCTTGTACGACGAAGCCGGCGAGCGCCTGGCGCATGCCACCGGCACCTTCAAGTTCCTGGCCGGCTTGCCGGTCGACGGCCGGCGCATCCAGTCGCCGGATGCATCGGACTAGGACACGACCGTCATGACGAGTACGCTGAACAAGCAGTGGCATCTGGTATCGCGCCCGAGCGCTGCGCCTACCGTCGCGAATTTCGCGCTGGTCGACTCGGTCGTGGCCGCACCGGCCGAAGGCGGCTTCACGGTGCGCCAGCACTACCTGAGCCTGGACCCGTACATGCGCGGGCGCATGAACGAAGGCAAGAGCTACGCCGCGCCGCAGCCCTTGAACGAGCTGATGCAAGGCGGCGCGGCCGGCGAGGTGGTGGCGTCGAATGCGGCCGGGTTCCAGGTGGGCGACAAGGTGGTCGGCCCCGGCGGCTGGCAGCAGTTCGCATCGGTCGATGCGGCGCAGGCCAGGCAGTGGCACAAGGTCGATACCACGCACATTGCGTTGTCGGCCTACCTGGGTGCGGTGGGCATGCCCGGCGTGACCGCCTGGGTCGGGCTGATGACGATCATCGAGCCCAAGGCGGGTGAGACCCTCGTCGTCAGCGCCGCCAGCGGCGCGGTGGGCAGCGTGGTGGGCCAGCTTGCCAAGCAGCTCGGTTGCCGCGTCGTCGGCATCGCCGGCGGGCCGCGCAAGTGTCAGGCGGTGGTCGAGGAGTACGGCTTCGACGTCTGCATCGACCATCGCCGGCACGGCGACGTGAAGTCGCTGGCCGCCGCGTTGAAGCAGGCGTGTCCGCAAGGCATCGACGGCTGCTTCGAGAACGTCGGCGGCGCGATCCTGGATGCGGTGCTGCTGCGCGCCAATGCGTTCTCGCGCGTCGCGCTGTGCGGCATGATCGCCGGCTACAACGGCCAGCCGATCCCGCTGGCCGCGCCGCAGCTGCTGCTGGTCAACCGCATGAAGCTGCAGGGTTTCATCGTCAGCGACCACATGCAGCACTGGCCGCGCGCGCTGAAGGATCTGGGCGCGCTGGTGGCTGCCGGCAAGCTGAAGTACCGCGAGACCGTCGCGCAGGGCATCGAGGCCGCGCCCGAAGCCTTCATCGGGCTGCTCGAGGGACGCAACTTCGGCAAGCAGCTGGTCAAGTTGGTGTGATGCGCGGCGCGCCGGGCAACAGCAGGTGAAGCCGCGCCGGGCGGTGGTGGTCGGCGGCGGGCCGGCCGGTTTGATGGCAGCCGAAGTGCTGGCCGAAGCCGGCGTCACGGTCGGCCTGTTCGACGCGATGCGCTCGGTGGGCCGCAAGTTTTTGCTTGCGGGCAAGGGCGGGCTGAACCTGACGCACGCCGAAGACTTCGAGCGCTTCGTCACCCGCTATGGCGCGGGCCGGACCGAGGTCGGCGCCTGGCTCGAGCGCTTCGGCCCGCAGCCGTTGCGCGACTGGGCCACGGGGCTAGGCATAGAGACCTTGGTCGGCAGCTCGGGCCGCGTCTTTCCGCGCGACATGAAGGCTGCGCCGCTGCTGCGCGCCTGGCTCGCGCGGTTGCGCGCGCGCGGCGTTCGGCTGCACATGCGACATCGCTGGACCGGGTGGGCCGACGACGGTGCGCTGTGTTTCGATACGCCCGACGGCCCGCACCAGGTGCGCGCCGATGCGGTGGTGCTGGCGCTGGGTGGTGGCAGCTGGTCCAAGCTGGGCTCGGACGGGCGCTGGCTGGCGCTGCTGCAACAGCGCGGCGTGGCGTTGGCGCCGCTGCGGCCATCGAACTGCGGCTTCGAGGTTGCGGGTGGCTGGAGCGCGCACTTCGTCGATCGCCACGCCGGGCAGCCGCTGAAGAACGTGGGACTGCACTGGCGCGACGCGGCCGGTACCGAGCAGCGCCAACTGGGCGAATGCGTGGTCACGCGCTACGGCATCGAGGGCAGCGGGGTCTACGCCGCCTCGGCGCCCTTGCGCGACGCGATCGATGCTGACGGCCAGGCCGCCTTGCGGTTGGACCTGCTGCCGGCGCGCAGCCTGCAGTGGGTCGAGGCCGAGCTGGCAGGCCCGCGCGGCGGGCGTACCCTGGCCACGCAGTTGAAGTCGCGGCTGAAGCTGCACGGCGTCAAGGCCGCGCTGCTGTACGAGGTGGCCGACAAGCCCACGCTGGCCGATGCGGCGCGGCTGGCGCGGCTGATCAAGTCGCTGCCCTTGAGCCTGAGCGCGGCACGCCCGCTGGACGAGGCCATCAGCAGCGCCGGCGGCGTGCGCTTCGAAGCGCTGGACCCGCAGCTGATGCTGCGCGCGCTGCCCGGTGTGTTCTGCGCGGGCGAGATGCTCGATTGGGAGGCGCCAACTGGCGGCTACCTGCTCACCGCCAGCATGGCCAGCGGGCGCGTCGCTGGCGAGGGTGCGCTGGGCTGGCTCGATGCGGGTGCCGACACCTGCCGCATCAGGCGACAGCCAGCGCCGTAGTTTCCATGAACAACGATTCCCTGAACTCGATCGAGCGCGGTCCGTCGCTGCCGGCGGCCCACAGCGCCAGCGCGGTGGCGGTCATCGGCTTGGCGAACAGGAAGCCCTGCACCTGGTCGTAGCCCATGCGCCGCAGGATCTGGTACTGCGCGTCGGTCTCCACGCCCTCGGCCACGACCTTCATGCGCAGCGCCTGAGCGAGGCTGCCCACGGCTTGCGCGATCTGGCGGACATCCTCGCTGTGCTCCAGGTCGAGCACGAAGCTGCGGTCGATCTTCAGCTCGCTGGCCGGCAGCTTGCGCAGGCAGGCCAGGTTGGAGTAGCCCGAGCCGAAGTCGTCGATCGAGACGTGCACGCCTACCGCCGGCAGTTCGCTGAAAAAGCGCAGCGCCGCTTCGGTGTTTTCCAGCGCCACCGATTCGGTGATCTCGCAGGTCAGCAGCTCGGGGTTGATCTGGTGGCGGGCCAAGGCCGCGGCGATGTGCTTGGGCAGATCAGGGTGGCGCAGCTGGTGCACCGACAGGTTGATCGCCACGCGCAGGCGCAGGCCCTGGTTGCGCCAGATCCTGGCCTGCTTGCAGGCTTCGTCGATGACCCACGCGCCGATCGCGTGGATCAACCCGCTGCGCTCGGCGATTGGTATGAAGATGCCGGGGCTGACCATGCCGCGGCGCGGGTGATGCCAGCGCAGCAGCGCCTCGGCGGCGGTGACCTGCGCGCTGGGTGCGTGGATCTTCGGCTGGTCGTACAGCTCGAGCTGGTCGCGCGCCAGCGCCATGCGCAGATCTGCAAGCAGTTCGGCCTGCTCGCGTACATCGTCGACCATGCGCGCATCGAGCACCGCGTAGGTGGCGCCGCCTGCCGCCTTGGCGGCGCGCGTCGCAACGGCGGCGTGCGTGATCAGCGCCGACTGCGCGCCGTGCTGCGGCTCGTGCGCGATGCCGATCGAGCAGCTCAGCGCAATCTCGCGGCCCTCGACGAGCCCGGGCTGCATGACGGCGTCGACCACGGCGGCGGCGAGCGCTTGCGCCCGCTCGACCGCATCGCTGCCGTCGACCAGCACCAGGAACTCGTCACCACCCAGCCGCGCGGCGCGGTGCGGCGAAGCCAGCGCGCGCAGCCGCTTGGCCACGGCCTTCAGCGCTGCATCGCCGGTCTGGTGGCCGAACTGCTCGTTGACGTGCTTGAAGCGGTCGAGCGCAATGTGCATCAGCACTGCCGGGCACTGTGCGGCATCGGCCCGATGCAGTACCTGCGACAAGGTGCCGTCGAAGGTGGCGCGCGTCGGCAGCCGGGTCAGGCCGTCGCGCAACGGTTTGCCCTGACCGGTCGCCCGCGCCGCTTCGAGCTTTGCGCGCAGCCGTGATTCGAGGGCGCAGGCCAGCAGCATCAGCAGCAGCAGTTCGGCCACGCCCACCGATGCCACGGTGCCCAGGGTGGCTGCGCTCAGCAGCGATGCATCGTCGACCGGCGCAATCGGCCGCAGCGACGCGGCGGCGACGCTGAGCGTCTGGCCGATGAGCACGGGCACGCCGGCGATCATGCAACTCGCCCACTGCGGGCGGCTGAGGACCAGGCGCGCCCCCGGCGCCCGAGGCTGGCAGCGAGCGCAGCGCCCAGGCGAAGCCGGCGGCCATGACCAGCCAGGCCAGCGTCAGGCCGAAGGGGCTCCACACGATGTCCGCTTGCAGGCCCAGCGAAAGCAGCAGCAGCACCTGAGCGCACAGCGCCGCGGTGGCAAAGGCGGCGGCAGCCGTGGCGATGCCATGCGGGCCGCGGCCGAGGTGTGCGCCCGGCACGCACAGACCCAGCGTTGCCAGCACCGCACCGATCACCCAGGCGGCGTGGAAGCCGACGCCGGCCGGCCCCAGCACGCTGACCAGCGTCAGCAGCGGTGCGCTGACGATGCCGCAGGCGGCGGCCACCGCGCTGGCGGCCAGCCAGGCGTTGCGCTCGCAGGCCGCGGTGCGCGCGCGCTGCGACAACTCCAGCGCCAGGTAGAACGCGAACACGATGAGCAGCGTTCCCGCCAGCGTGGGCAGGCTCAGGTAGCCGGCAAGTTGCATCGACTCGGCCATGCGCGGCTCAGGAGCTGGGCGAGGGGCGCGTGGCGTCCGAACGGGCGCCGCGCGACGGGTGGGTCGTCACGCCACGGCTATCGACCTGGGACCCGCCGGCTTGAGTTCACCGCCCCAGGAATGCGCAATGTTCACGGCTGCGCCGCGCTGGCCGCGCGGCGGCGGCATGGCACACTGCGCCGCCTTTTTTCTTAGCGACCGCCCCGCCGCCGGGGCCTTCAAGCCTTGAACCCTATCGTTTCGCAGATTGCCGCCGAGCTGGGCGTGCGCCCCGCCCAGGTGCACAGCGCCGTCGAATTGCTCGACGGCGGCGCCAGCGTGCCTTTCATCGCCCGCTACCGTAAGGAGGCCACCGACGGCCTGGACGACAGCCAGCTGCGCGAGCTCGAAGTGCGCGTGGTCTACCTGCGCGAGTTGCAGCAGCGGCGCGAGGCGGTGCTGAAAAGCATCGACGAGCAGGGCAAGCTGACGCCCGAGCTGCGCGCCGCGATCGGCGCCGCGGCCACCAAGCAGCTGCTCGAGGATCTGTACCTGCCGTACAAGCCCAAGCGGCGCAGCAAGGGGCTGATCGCGCGCGAAGCGGGCATCGAGCCGCTGGCCGACCGGCTGTTCGCCGACCCGGCGCTGGACCCCGCGGCCGAGGCGCTGGCCTTCATCAACGCCGAAGCCGGCTTTGCCGATGCGCCGGCCGTGCTCGACGGCGTGCGCGACATCCTGGCCGAGCGCTGGGCCGAGGATGCGGCGCTGGTGGGTGGCTTGCGCGACTGGCTGTGGGCCGAAGGCCGGCTGCGCGCCAAGCTCGTCGCCGGCAAGGACGAGAACGCGGCCGAGGTCGCGAAGTTCCGCGACTACTTCGACTTCGACGAGGCGCTGCGCGGCGTGCCCTCGCACCGCGCGCTGGCGGTGTTCAGGGCGCGGGCGCTGGACATCGTCGAGCTGCGGCTGGCAGCGCCCGACGAGGCGGCTGCGGCCGCGCCAGTCGCGCCATCCACGGTATCGGCGGCCGAGGGCCGCATCGCGCTGCACCTGGGCTGGCGCCATGCCGCCCGGCCGGCCGATGAGCTGCTGCGCAAGGCCATCGCCTGGACCTGGAAGGTCAAGCTGTCCTCGAGCCTGGAGCGCGACCTGTTCGCCCGGCTGCGCGAGCAGGCCGAGGAGGTGGCGATCAAGGTCTTCGGCCACAACCTGCGCGACCTGCTGCTGGCCGCTCCGGCCGGCCGCCGCGCGGTAATGGGGCTGGACCCGGGCATCCGCACCGGCGTCAAGGTGGCGGTGGTCAGCGACACCGGCAAGGTGCTGGAAACCACCACCGTCTACCCGCACGAGCCGCGGCGCGACTGGGACGGTGCGCTGCACACGCTGGGCCGGCTGGTGGCCGCGCACGGGGTCGAGCTGGTCGCCATCGGCAACGGCACCGCCAGCCGCGAGACCGACGCATTGGCCGCCGACCTGATGCGCCGGGTGAGCGCGGCCGCGCCCGAGCACGAGCTGCAAAAGATGGTGGTCAGCGAGGCCGGCGCGTCGGTGTACTCGGCCAGTGAGTTCGCGAGCAAGGAACTGCCCGAGTTGGACGTGAGCCTGCGCGGCGCGGTCAGCATCGCGCGTCGGCTGCAGGACCCGCTGGCCGAGCTGGTGAAGATCGAACCCAAGAGCATCGGCGTCGGCCAGTACCAGCATGATCTGAACCCCACCGAGCTGGCGCGCCGGCTCGACGCCGTGGTCGAGGACTGCGTGAACGCGGTGGGCGTGGACCTGAATACGGCGTCGGCGCCGCTGCTGGCGCGCGTGTCGGGGCTGTCGCCGGCGGTGGCGGCAAACATCGTGCGCTGGCGCGATGCCAACGGCGCATTTCGCAGCCGCACCCAGCTGCTGGACGTGGCAGGCCTCGGGCCCAAGACCTTCGAGCAGGCGGCCGGCTTCCTGCGCATCCGCGACGGCGACAACCCGCTGGACATGACCGGCGTGCACCCCGAAACCTATGCGCTGGTGCAGCGCTTGCTCGACGCCGCGGCGCGGCCGATCGAGCGGCTGATGGGCGCGTCGGACGTGCTGAAGACGCTGCGGCCCGAGGCCTTCGCCGACGAGCGCTTCGGCGTCATCACGGTCAAGGACATCCTGGCCGAACTGGACAAGCCGGGGCGCGATCCGCGGCCAGACTTCCAGGTGGCGCGCTTCAACGAGGGCGTGCACGAACTGCAGGACCTGAAGCCGGGCATGCTGCTCGAAGGCACGGTGAGCAACGTCGCCGCTTTCGGCGCCTTCGTCGACCTGGGCGTGCATCAGGACGGGCTGGTGCACGTCAGCCAGCTCGCCCACCGCTTCGTCGCCGATGCGCGCGAGGTGGTCAAGACCGGCGACATCGTCAAGGTGCGCGTGCTGGAAGTCGACTTGGGCCGCAAGCGCATCGCGCTGACGCTGAAGCTGGACGCCAAACCGGCAGCCAAGGCCGGCGACAACGGCTTTCGCCCGGCGGCGCGCAGCGAGCGTGCGCCACGCGCCGGCGCGCCTGCGGCAAGCAACGGCGGCTCGGCGATGGCCGAGGCCTTTGCCAGGCTGCGCTCGGCGCGCTGAGGCCGGCGCAAAGCGCCAACGCGCGCGCAGTGGCGATCGTGCTGCCCGCGCGTCGCGATGCGACGGTGCGGCCACACGCCGGGGGCAGGGGCATTGGCGTGCCGCCGTGCGGCGTGCATGCCTGCGCCATAGCATCGCCCGCATTACATGCCGCGCGCGACGCGCGGGCCGCCGAATTCCACCGGAGACAACCCGATGCGCTCATCTGACCCGACCCCCGATCCGCTGCGCCGCAGCTTGCTTGCCGCCTCGGCCTCGGCCGGCGCGGTCGTGCTGTTCGAGCCGGTCAGCGCCTGGGCTCAGGCCGCCGCACCCGCCGCGACGCGGCCGCTGCCGCCGTATGCGTCGTTCAAGGATGCCGGCGCGATGATCGTGCACAGCGCCAACACGATCGAGCTGCGCCGCTCGGCCATCGGCGGCGTTGCGGTCACGCCGATGAGCCAGCTCTACGTGCGCAACAACCTCGGCCCGCCCGATGCCGCCATCGTCGACCAGCCCGACGCCTGGAAGGTTCAGATCGACGGCGTGCGCCGCCCGGGTACGCTGACGGTGCGCGAGCTCAAGGCGATGGGGTCGGAGTCGGTGGCGATGGTGCTGCAGTGCAGCGGCAACGGCCGCGGTTTCTTCCCGAGCAAGCCCAGCGGCACGCCGTGGCAGGTCGGCGCGGCCGGCTGCGTGATCTGGACCGGCGTGCCGGTGCGTACGGTGGCCAAAGCGCTGGGCGGCATGGACCGGGCCGCGAAGTTCCTCACGGGTACCGGCGGCGAGGTGCTGCCGGCCGGCGTCGACATCAAGACCCGCGTCGAGCGCAGCGTGCCGCTGGAGGCGATGGCCGATTCGCTGCTGGCCTGGGAGCTCAACGGCCAACCGATTCCGTTGGCGCATGGCGGGCCGCTGCGCCTGATCGTGCCGGGCTACACCGGCGTCAACAGCGTCAAGTACCTGAAGCGGCTGGCCTTCACCGCCGAGGAGAGTGACGCGGCGATCCAGAAGACGCGCTATCGCATGACGCCTGCGGGCGAGAAGTCGTCGCGGCCCGGCGACCCGTCGGTGTGGGGCATGGGTCCGAAGTCCTTCGTGACCTCGCCGCTGCCCGAGCAGGGGCGCTTGCCAGCGGGCGATACCCGCATCGAAGGCCTGGCCTTCGGCGGCCTGTACGCGGTGGCCAAGGTCGAGGTGTCCACCGACGGCGGCGCCAGCTGGCACACCGCGCGACTGGTCGGCCCCGACCTCGGCCGCTACGCCTGGCGGCGCTTCGAGCTGGATGCCAAGCTGCCGCCGGGCCCGCACACGCTGACCAGCCGCATCACCGACGTCAAAGGCAACGTGCAGCCCGAGCATCGCGACGAAAACCGCAGCGGCTACCAGAACGCCAGCTGGCGCGACCATGCGGTGACCGTGACGCTGGCATGAGCAAGCCGCCGCGCACGGGTGCATGGCGCTGGCTCGCGGCTGCCGGCGCGACGCTGGCGGGCCTGGCATGGTTCGGTCTTGCCCTGGCCGACGAGCCCGGCTTCGCGACCGCCGGACGCAAGCTGTTCGTCGAAGGCGTGCCCGGCCAGGTGAGCTGCGCGCTGTGCCACACGCTGGCGCATGCCGGTGCCACCGGTACGGTCGGGCCTGACCTGAACGACCTGCGCCCCGACGCCAGCCAGGTCGAGAAAGCGATGCGCGAAGGCCTGGGCCCGATGCCGGCGTTCACGTGGCTGTCCGACGAGCAGATCCGCCTGCTGGCGCGCTACGTCGAGTGGGCCGGGCGGGCCAACTGATTCGAGAATCGGCCGTCGCGCGGCCCGATCGCATGGCCGTGAGCTCCGTCGCGCAGCCGCTGGCAGTGAGATCGCCGACAGACATTAGAATCACGCGCTTCCCACCCAGCAAGAACACAAGGCGCACCGGTCATGACAACGCGAACTAGGGGATTCACCGTCGAACCCTGATCGGCCGCGCCGTCACGCCTGCAAGCTCTTGTACTGTCCAGACGAAGCGCGGTCCCGTACCGCGCTTTTTGCTTCTCTAAGGCCCTTCTCGATGATCGTGATCACACTGCCCGATGGCTCGAAGCGGGAGTTTGCGCAGCCGGTGAGCGTGGCCGAAGTGGCCGCGGCCATCGGCCCCGGGCTGGCCAAGTCGGCGCTGGCCGGCAAGATCGGCAGCGGCGAGGCCGCGCGCCTGGTCGACTTGAGCCACCGCATCGACACCGATGCGCAGTTGGCCATCGTCACCGACAAGAGCGCCGACGGCCTGGAAGTGCTACGCCACTCCACTGCCCACCTGCTGGCCTACGCCGTCAAGGAGCTGTACCCCGACGCGCAGGTGACGATCGGCCCGGTGATCGAGAACGGCTTCTACTACGACTTCTCGTACAAGCGGCCGTTCACGCCCGAGGATCTGACGGCGATCGAAGCGCGCATGACCGAGCTGGCAAAGAAGGACGAGCCGGTGGTTCGGCGCGTGCTACCGCGCGACGAGGCGGTGGCCTACTTCAAGAGCCTGGGTGAGCTGTACAAGGCCGAGATCATCGCCAGCATTCCGGCGGGCGAAGACGTGTCGCTGTACCGCGAGGGCGGCTTCGAGGACCTGTGCCGCGGCCCGCACGTGCCCAGCACCGGCAGGCTCAAGCACTTCAAGCTGATGAAGGTGGCCGGCGCCTACTGGCGCGGCGACCACCGCAACGAGATGCTGCAACGCATCTACGGCACGGCGTGGGCGAGCAAGGACGAGCTGCAGCAGTACCTGCGCATGCTCGAGGAGGCCGAGAAGCGCGACCACCGGCGGCTTGGCCGCGAGCTGGACCTGTTCCACATCGACGAGCACAGCCCCGGCACGGTGTTCTGGCACCCCAAGGGCTGGACGATCTGGCAGCAGGTCGAGCAGTACATGCGCGCGGTCTACCGCGACAACGGCTACCACGAGGTCAAGGGCCCGCAGATCCTGGACAAGACGCTGTGGGAGAAGACCGGCCACTGGGACAAGTACCGCGACAACATGTTCGTCACCGAGTCGGAAAAGCGCGACTACGCGCTCAAGCCGATGAACTGCCCTGGCCACATCCTGATCTTCAAGCAGGGCATCAAGAGCTACCGCGACCTGCCGCTGCGCTACGGCGAATTCGGCCAGTGCCACCGCAACGAGCCCAGCGGCGGGCTGCACGGCATCATGCGCGTGCGCGGCTTCACGCAGGACGACGGCCACGTCTTCTGCACCGAGGACATGATTCTCGACGAATGCGTCGCCTACACCGCGCTGCTGCAGCAGGTCTACAAGGACTTCGGCTTCGAGCAGATCATCTACAAGGTGGCGACGCGGCCCGACGCGCGCATCGGCTCCGACGCCATCTGGGACAAGGCCGAAGATGCGTTGATGCAGAGCCTGCGCGCCAGCGGCTGCGAGTTCGAAGTCTCGCCAGGCGAGGGCGCGTTCTACGGCCCGAAGATCGAGTACACGCTGAAGGACGCGATCGGCCGCCAATGGCAGTGCGGCACGATGCAGGTGGACTTCTCGATGGCCGAGCGCCTGGGTGCCGAGTACGTGGCCGAGGACTCCAGCCGCCGCCACCCGGTGATGCTGCACCGCGCGATCGTCGGCAGTCTCGAGCGCTTCATCGGCATCCTGGTCGAGCAGCACGCCGGCGCGCTGCCGGCCTGGCTGTCGCCGCTGCAGGTGGTTGTCGCGCCGATCACCGACGCGCAGACGGACTATGCGGTGAGCGTGGCGAAAGCGCTGCAAAAACAAGGAGTTAGGGTAGAAAGCGATTTGCGCAACGAGAAGATCACGCGTAAGATACGCGAGCAATCGATGCAGAAGGTTCCGTACATCCTGGTCGTTGGCGACAAGGAGAAGGCAAGCGGGGCCGTTTCGGTGCGCGCTCGGGGCAATCTGGATCTGGGCGTGATGGCGCTAGCCGACTTCGCTGAGAAGATCGCCGGCGACATCCGCAACAAGGTCTAGCAAGCTTTCAGCGCGCCTTTGTCGTTTGGTGCGGCTTGGTGTGCCTTCAGGTCGTGTAGAAGGAGTCTGAACTATCGCTACTTTCATGGACCGTCGCGTTCCCAACGCGGAACGCAAGCACAGGTTGAACCGGGAGATCATGGCGCCGCAGGTGCGCCTGAATGGCGTCGACAACGAGCCACTGGGCATCGTCAGCTTGATGGATGCGCTGCAGATGGCGGGCGACAAGGACGTCGATCTGGTCGAGATCGCCGCCACGGCCGACCCCCCGGTGTGCCGGTTGATGGATTACGGCAAGTTCAAGTACCAGGAGCAGAAGAAGGCTTCCGAGGCCAAGGCCAAGCAAAAGGTCATCGAGATCAAGGAAGTCAAGTTCCGCCCCGGCACCGACGAAGGCGACTACGCGATCAAGATGCGCAACCTTCGGCGCTTCATTGCCGAGGATGGCGACAAGGGCAAGGTCACGCTGCGCTACCGCGGCCGCGAGATCACGCACCAGGAGATCGGCATGCGGCTGCTGGAACGCATCCGCGACGAACTGGCCGACGTGGCCGTGGTGGAGCACATGCCCAAACTGGAAGGGCGTCAGATGATCATGGTGCTGGCGCCCAAGAGAAAGTGACACCAGGATTTCGCTGCCGGGGTTTCAGGTCACCTCGGCGGCGAAACAAAAGCCGTTGCAGGCCAACAAGTTCCGCATCGCCGATGCGGCCGCCTGACCTCGGCAATATCGAAGAAAAGGAGCAGCAATGCCCAAGATGAAGACCAAGAAGAGCGCGGCCAAGCGGTTTCGCGTTCGCCCCGGGGGCACCGTCAAGCGCGGTGCGGCGTTCAAGCGCCACATCCTCACCAAGAAGTCCACCACCCGTAAGCGCCACCTGCGTGGCGTCAAGCAGGTGCATGAATCCGATGTGGGCAGCATCGCCAAGATGATGCCCTTCGCTGGCCTTTGAGGGAGTAGGACATGCCTCGCGTCAAACGTGGAGTTACCGCACACGCCCGCCACAAGAAGATCCTGGCGCTGGCCAAGGGTTATCGCGGCCGCCGCAAGAACGTCTTCCGCATCGCCAAACAGGCGGTGATGAAGGCCGGGCAATATGCCTACCGCGATCGCCGCACCCGCAAGCGCGTGTTCCGCCGGCTGTGGATCGCGCGCATCAACGCGGCCTCGCGCGAGTTGGGCGTCAGCTACAGCAAGTTCATGGCCGGCCTGAAGAAGGCGCAGATCGACATCGACCGCAAGGTGCTGGCCGATCTGGCCGTCAACGACCCGGCGGCTTTCGGCAGCATCGTCGATAAGGTGAAGGCCCAGCTCGGCTGATTGGTGTCGCAGCGCCATGCCCTCGAAACGAGGGCATGCGACCGACTCGGTAGCATTCGATGGCCGTCACGCAAGGGCGGCCATTTTTGTTTAGCACCCACCGCTTCGCGGCTTCTTCACATCGCTTCGCGATACGGGCTTCCAACGCAAGCGCCAGCGCTTGCCTTCCCACGACAGGCCATGAACGATCTGGACACACTGGTGCAGGCGGCGCGCTCGGCGTTCGACGCCGCGCCGACGCCGGCCGAGCTCGAGAACGCCAAGGCGCGTTTCCTCGGCAAGGCCGGGCAGCTGACCGAACTGATGAAGGGCCTGGGCGCACTCAGCGTCGACGAAAAGAAGACGCGCGGCGCGGCGATCAATCAGACCAAACAGCGCGTGGAAGCGCTGCTGCAAGCGCGCCGCGACGCCCTGGCCGACGCCGAGCTGCAGGCCCAGCTGCGCGCCGAGGCGCTGGACGTGACGCTGCCCGGCCGCCAGCGCGGCACGGGCGGGCTGCACCCGGTGTCGCGCACCATCATGCGCATCGAGGCCATCTTCGCCTCGATGGGCTTCGACGTCGCCGACGGCCCCGAGATCGAGACCGACTGGTTCAACTTCACCGCGCTGAACAGCCCCGAGAACCATCCGGCGCGTTCGATGCAGGACACCTTCTACGTCGACCTGAAGGACGCCGAAGGCCGCTGGCTGAACCTGCGCACGCACACCAGCCCGATGCAGGTGCGTTATGCCCAGGCGCACGCCAAGCGCCACGCCGGTGCCGCGGTGATGCCCGAGGTGCGCGTGATCGCGCCGGGGCGCACCTACCGCGTCGACAGCGACGCCACGCACTCGCCGATGTTCCACCAGTGCGAAGGGCTGTGGATCGGCTCGAACGTCAGTTTCAAGGACCTGAAGTTCGTCTTCAGCGACTTCCTGCGCCAGTTCTTCGAGACCGACGAGCTGGACGTGCGCTTCCGCCCGAGTTTCTTCCCTTTCACCGAGCCCTCGGCCGAGATCGACATCGCCTTCGCCAGCGGGCCGCTGAAGGGCCGCTGGCTCGAGGTCGCCGGCTCGGGCCAGGTGCATCCGAACGTGGTGCGCAACTTCGGCCTGGACCCTGAACAGAACATCGGCTTCGCCTTCGGCATGGGCCCGGACCGGCTGACGATGCTGCGCTACGGCGTCAACGACCTGCGCCTGTTCTTCGACGGCGACCTGCGCTTCCTGTCGCAGTTCAAGTAAAGCCAGAGCCGAACCCCCATGCAATTCCCCGAATCCTGGTTGCGCGAGTTCTGCAACCCGCCGATCTCCACCGCCGAGCTGGCCGATCTGTTGACCATGGCCGGGCTCGAGGTCGAAGACACCCGCCCGGTGGCGCCGCCGACCAAGGGCGTGGTCGTCGCCGAGATCGTCGACGCGGTGCCGCACCCGAACGCCGACCGGCTGCGCGTGTGCAAGGTGCTGGCCGGCGCGCACACGCCCGATGGCCCGCTGCAGATCGTCTGTGGTGCGCCGAACGCGCGCGCGGGTATCCGCGTGCCGCTGGCGCTGGTCGGAGCCGAGCTGCCGCCGGCGCAAGACGGCGGCGCGCCCTTCGCCATCCAGGTGGGGCAGCTGCGTGGTGTCGACAGCTTCGGCATGCTGTGCTCGGCGTGCGAGCTGAAGCTGTCGGACGACCACGCCGGCCTGTTGGAGCTGCCGGCCGATGCGCCGCTGGGTGCCGATATCCGCCAGGTGCTGAGCCTGGACGACACGGTGTTCACGCTCAAGCTCACGCCCAACCTGGCGCATGCGCTCAGCGTCTACGGCGTGGCGCGCGAGGTGTCGGCACTGACCGGCTCACCGCTGCGCACGCCGACGATCGAACCAGTGCCGCCGCGGCACGACCAGAAGCTGCCGGTGCGCGTGCTGGCGCCGGACCTGTGCGGGCGCTTTTCCGGCCGCGTCATCCGCAACGTCAACACCCGCGCCAAGACCCCGGGCTGGATGGTCGAACGCCTGGCGCGCTGCGGCCAGCGCTCGGTGACGGCGCTGGTCGACATCTCGAACTACGTGATGTTCGAGTACAGCCGGCCGACGCACATCTTCGACCTGGACAAGATCCACGACCACCTTGAAGTGCGTTGGGGCCGCGCCGGCGAAAGCCTGAAGCTGCTCAACGGCAACACCATCGAGCTCGACGCCTCGGTCGGTGTCATCGCCGACGCGGTCGCGGTGGAATCGCTGGCCGGCATCATGGGCGGCGACGCCAGCGCGGTGTCGGACGACACGCGCCACGTCTACGTCGAAGCCGCGTTCTGGTGGCCGCAGGCGGTGGCCGGGCGCTCGCGCCGCTTCAACTTCGCCACCGACGCCGGGCACCGCTTCGAGCGCGGCGTCGACCCGGCCTTGACAGCGCAGCACATCGAGCGTGTCACGCAGCTGATCCTGCAGATCTGCGGCGGCGAAGCCGGCCCGCTCGACGACCAGTGCACCAGCCTGCCGCCGAACACGCCGGTGCTGCTGCGCGTGGCGCGCGCAGCCAAGGTCATCGGCATGCCGCTGACGCAGGCGCAGTGCGCCGCGGTCTTCCAGCGGCTGGGCTTTGCCTACGTGGAGGCCGAAGGCACGATCACCGTCACCCCGCCGAGCTGGCGCTTCGACCTGCAGATCGAAGAAGACCTGATCGAGGAGGTGGCGCGCGTCGTCGGCTACCCGCAGCTGCCCGACACGCCGCCGGTGGCGCCGATCCGCGCCCGCGCGTTGACGGAGTCGCGGCGCAGCACGCATGCGCTGCGCCACGCGATGGCGGCGCTGGACTACCAGGAGACCATCAACTACAGCTTCGTCGAGGAGCGCTGGGAACGGCAGCTGGCCGGCAACGATCAGCCGATCCGCGTGCTCAACCCGATCGCCGCGCCGCTGGCGGTCATGCGCTCCAGCCTGATGGGCAGCCTGCTCGGCGTGCTGCACTACAACCTGGCGCGCCGTGCCGGGCGGGTGCGGGTGTTCGAAGTTGGCCGTGTGTTCCGCCGCGACCCGGCCGTGGCCGACAGCGGTGACACCGTGGCCGGCGTCGACCAGCCGCTGCGCCTGGGTGCGCTGGCCTACGGGCCAGCAGCCACGGCGCAGTGGGGGCAGAAGGAACGCCCGCTCGACTTCTACGACCTCAAGGGCGACATCGAGGCGCTGCTCGCGCCGCGCAAGCCGCGCTTCGTGCCTGACACCCACCCGGCGTTGCACCCGGGGCGCTGCGCGCGCATCGAACTCGACGGCCGCGGCATCGGCCACGCCGGCGAACTGCACCCGCAGTGGCGCCAGGCCTACGAGCTGCCGCAGGCACCGCTGCTGTTCGAGCTGGACCTCGGTGCGGTGCTGGCGCGCGATCTGCCGGTGGCGCAGCCGGTGCCGCGCCACCAATCGTCGTGGCGCGACATTGCGCTGGTGCTGCGCGAGCAAGTCACGCATGACCAGATCGTCGATGCGCTGGTCCAGGACCCGACCGGGCTGGTGCGTTCGGTGCTGCTGTTCGACGTCTACCGTCCGGCCAAGCCGGGTGGCGACATCGCGCCCGGCGAACACAGCATGGCGCTGCGCCTGGAGTTGCTGGACGACCAGGCCAACCTGACCGATGAACGCATCGACGCGGTTATCGCCGCCGCGGTGCAACGCGCGCAGCTGGCTTTCGGCGCGCGGCTGCGCGGCTGACCTTTCCCCGAGCGAACCGACCATGAACTCCGTGATCCTGCCCAGTATCGAGACGCCCACCCTGACCAAGGCGGATCTGGCCGAGCTGCTGTTCGATCGCCTCGGCTTGAACAAGCGCGAGGCCAAGGACATGGTCGAGGCCTATTTCGAGATCATTCACGACACGCTGGTCAACGGCGGCGACGTCAAGCTGTCGGGCTTCGGCAACTTCAGCATCCGGCGCAAGGCGCCGCGGCCCGGGCGCAACCCGCGTACCGGCGAGCCGATCCCGATCAAGGCGCGCAACGTCGTGACCTTTCATGCCAGCCTGAAGCTCAAAGCGATCGTCCAGGGTGAGGCCTCAGTTTCCGACGATTTCGAGTGAAGTCTTAGATTTGGTTTGCAGCGCATTGAATTAAATGAACAATAGCCTTCCGCCGATTCCCGCGAAGCGCTACTTCACGATCGGTGAGGTGAGCGAGCTGTGCGGCGTGAAGCCCTACGTGCTGCGCTACTGGGAGCAGGAGTTCACGCAGCTCAAGCCGATGAAGCGCCGTGGCAACCGGCGCTACTACCAGCACCATGAGGTGCTGCTGGTGCGGCGCATCCGCGAGCTGCTGTACGACCAGGGCTTCACCATCAGCGGCGCACGCAACCGCCTGACCGAGCTGGCGCAAGGCTCGCGCGTCGCGGACGTGGCGTCGGGCGGATTCGATCCGGACGCCGATGTTGCTGCCGAGTCCGGTCCCACCGAGGCGCCGGTGCATAAGTCGCGGCCAGCGTCCGAGGTGCTTGGCCTGGAGCAACTGCGCGCCGAGCTGCTGTCGATTCGCGAGCTGCTGGCGTCCTGATGGGCGCCGGTGCGGGGCCGCGCGAGGGCCATCCCCTATAATTTGCAGTTCAGTCGGGGCGTAGCGCAGCCTGGTAGCGCACTTGCATGGGGTGCAAGGGGTCGCGAGTTCGAATCCCGCCGTCCCGACCAACCAGATTCACAGATCACGACAGCGGGCTGCGTCAGCGACGGCGCAGCCCGTTGTTGCTTTCTGCAGAACGAGCGGCCCGCATAATCAACTCGGCCGTGCGATGCAAGAGTGTTTGCGGCAAGCTCGGGTCCGAGGACACGCACTTGAAGAAGATGCATAGCTGGGTGGCGGTGCTGGGCATCGCGCTGCTCGCCGCGGCCGCGTGGTGGTGGCAGCACCAGGCAGGCGGCACGGCGACGGTGCCACTGCTGCGCGGCGACGCGCCCGCCTCGGCGGATGGCCCGCGTGCCTCGACCGGCGCCGGGCCGGCGGCTACGGGCCCGGTCAGTGTCGAAGTCGGCAAGGTCGAGACGATGACGCTGCTCGACGAGGTGCAGGCGGTGGGCTCGCTGCGTTCGCGCCAGGGCGTGGTGCTGCGCCCCGAGGTCAGCGGCCGGGTTGCGGCGATCGGCTTTGCCGATGGCCAGCCGGTGCGCCGCGGGCAGTTGCTGGTGCAGTTGGACGACACCTTGCAGCAAGCGCAGCTGAAGCAGGCGCAGGCCCAGGCCAGCATCGCGCGCACCAACCTGCAGCGCAACCGCGAACTGGTGGCGCAGAACTTCGTCAGCCAAAGCGCGGTCGACCAAAGTGCGGCCGCCCTCGAGGTGGCTGAGGCCCAGGTGGCGCTGGCGCAGGCGCAGGTGGCGCGCATGCGCCTGCTCGCGCCGTTCGACGGCGTGGCCGGCATCCGCAGCTTCAACCTGGGCGACTACGTGAAGGACGGCGCCGACCTGGTCAGCATCGAGGATCTGTCGCAGGTGCTGGTGGACTTTCGCCTGCCCGAGCGTTTCGTGGCGCGCGCAAAGCCCGGCCAGACGGTCGAAGTCACGCTCGATGCGCTGCCCGGCAAATACTTCAACGGCCGCATCGATGCGCTGGATTCGGTGATCGACGCCAACGGCCGCTCGCTGCTGGTGCGTGCGCGGCTGGACAACCCCGGCGGCGTGCTCAGGTCGGGGTTGTTCGCGCGCACCCGCATCGTGTTCGCGCAGCGCGAGCATGCGCTGGTCGTGCCCGAGGAAGCGCTGGTGCCGCTGGGCGGCAAGCAGTACCTGTACCAGGTGGTCGATGGTCCCGACGGCAAGGTCTCGCGGCGGCTGCAGGCCCGGATCGGTCTGCGCCTGCCCGGCAAGGTCGAGGTGCTCGATGGTCTGGCGGCCGGCGACTGGGTGGTCACCGCCGGGCAGCAAAGGCTGGCGCAGGGCGACGGTGTGGCGCTGAAAGTGGTCGATTTGACGCCGGCACGCAGCGCCGCGGCGCCCGCCAGCGCGGCGTCGCGCTGATCGGAGCCGGCCAGTGCGCATCTCCGAAGCCTCGATCCGCCGCCCGGTCTTCGCGACCGTGATGTCGCTGCTGATCGTGCTGATCGGCCTGGTGTCGTTCGATCGGCTGTCGGTGCGCGAGTACCCGCGCATCGACGAGCCGGTGGTCACGGTCAGCACCACCTTGGTCGGCGCGTCGTCGGAAGTCATCGAGTCGCAGGTCACCAAGCCGCTGGAAGACTCGATCGCCGGCATCGACGGCGTGGACATCATCACCTCGATCTCGCGCTCCGAGCGCAGCCAGATCACGGTGCGCTTCAAGCTCGAGAAGAACCCCGACGATGCCGCCGCCGACGTGCGCGACCGCGTTTCGCGGGTGCGCGCGCGGCTGCCCGATGCGGTCGACGAGCCGGTGATTTCCAAGGTCGAGGCCGACGCCTCGCCGGTGATCTGGCTGGCCTTCACCAGCCAGACCTCGAGCCCGCTGGAAGTCACCGATGTCATCAACCGCATCGTCAAGCCGCGGCTGCAGACCGTGCCCGGCGTGTCGCAGGTCAACGTCTACGGCGACCGCCAGTTCGCGATGCGGGTGTGGCTCGACCCGGACAAGCTGGCCGCCTACCGGCTGACGGTGCAGGACGTCGAGGACGCGATCCGCAAGCAAAACCTCGAGGTGCCGGCCGGGCGCATCGAAAGCCAGCAGCGCGAGTTCAGCGTCACCGCGCGCACCGACCTGAACACGGTGGCGCAGTTCGCCGACATCGCGCTGAATACGGTCAACGGCTACACCGTGCGGCTGCGCGACGTGGCGCGCGTCGAGCAGGCCGCTGCCAGCGAGCGCAGCAGCGTGCGGCTGAACGGCGTGCCGTCGATCTCGGCCGGCATCATCCGCAACGCCACCGCCAACCCGCTGGAGATCGCGGCCGCGGTGCGCAAGCTGCTGCCGCAGGTTCAGGCCGAACTGCCCGCCGGCGTGACGGTGCGCATCGCCAACGACAACGCGGTGTTCATCGACCGCTCGGTCAAGTCGGTCTACACCACCATCGGCGAGGCCATGCTGCTGGTGGCACTGGTGGTGTTCGTGTTCTTGCGCACCGTGCGCGCGTCGATCATTCCGCTGGTGACGATTCCGGTCAGCCTGATCGGTGCGTTCGGCATCATGGCCGCAGCCGGGTTCAGCATCAACACGCTGACGCTGCTGTCGCTGGTGCTGGCCATCGGGCTGGTGGTCGACGACGCGATCGTGGTGCTGGAGAACATCTTCCGCCACATCGAAGAAGGGCTCGAGCCGTTCCAGGCGGCGCTCAAGGGGGCGCAGGAGATCAGCTTCGCGGTGGTGGCGATGACGCTGACGCTGGCCGCGGTGTACGCGCCGCTGGCGTTCACGCCGGGGCGCACCGGCCGGCTGTTCAGCGAGTTCGCGTTGACGCTGGCCGGCGCGGTGATCGTGTCAGGGTTCGTCGCGCTGACGCTGACGCCGATGATGTGCAGCAAGCTGCTGCGCCACAACCCGGCGCCCAACCGGTTCGACCGCGGCATGGAACGAGCCCTCGTCGCGCTGGGCAATGGCTATGGCCGTGCGCTGCGCTGGGCGCTGGCGCGGCGCTGGATCGTGGTGCTGGTAATGGCCGGCGCCGCGGCTGGCAGCGCGTGGCTGTTCAAGGGGGCGAAGAGCGAGCTCGCGCCGCTGGAAGACCGCGGCGTGGTGCTGGCCACGGTCAACGCGCCCGACGGCGCGACGCTGGAGTACACCGCGCGCTACCTGCGCGCGATCGAGGACATCGGCCGCGACTACCCGGAGTTCAGCCTGGTGTTCGTCGTCGCCGGCAACCCGACCGTGTCGCAGGGCAGTGCGTCGCTGCGCACCTTCGACTGGGACCAGCGCAAGCGCAGCACGCTGCAACTGGCGCGCGAGCTGCAACCGCGCCTGGCGGCGCTGCCCGGCGTGTCGGCCTTTCCGGTGACGCCGCCCAGCCTGGGGCAGGGCTACCGCGAGCGCTCAATCAACTACGTGATCGTCACCAGCGACAGCTACGACAACCTGGCCAAGGTGTCGCAGCAGTTCCTGGCCGAGATGGCGAAGAACCCCGGTTTCGTGCAGCCCGACTCCGACCTGCGGCTGAACAAGCCGGAGATCTTCGTCGAGGTCGACCGCGCGCGCGCCGCCGACATGGGCGTGGCCGTCGACGCAGTGGCGCGCACGGTCGAGACCATGCTCGGCGGGCGCACGGTGACACGCTACAAGCGCGACGCCGACCAGTACGACGTGATCGTGCAGACCGCCACGCAGGGCCGCACCACGCCCGACGACATCGAAAAGCTCTTCGTGCGCGGCCGCGGCGACACCATGGTGCCGTTGAGCTCGCTGATCAAGGTGCGCGAGGCGGTCAGCCCGCGCGAGCTGAACCACTTCAACCAGCGCCGCTCGGTGTCGATCACTGCCAACTTGGCCCCGGGCTACGCGCTGGGCGAGGCGCTGCAGTTCATGGACGAGACCGCCAAGCGGGTGCTGCCCAGCGGCTACGCAACGGACTTGAACGGCGTCAGCCGCGAGTTCCGCGCGTCGTCCGGTGCGCTCGGGCTGGTGTTCGTGCTGGCGCTGATGTTCATCTTTCTGGTGCTGGCCGCGCAGTTCGAGAGCTTCGTCGACCCCTTCATCATCCTGCTGGCGGTGCCGTTGTCCACGCTGGGGGCGCTGCTCGCGCTGCGTGCCAGCGGCGGCACGCTGAACGTGTATTCGCAGATCGGGCTGATCACGCTGGTGGGCCTGATCAGCAAGCACGGCATCCTGATCGTCGAGTTCAGCAACCAGTTGCGCCAGCAGGGGCGCTCGATCGGCGAAGCGGTGGTCGAGGCTTCGAGCCTGCGGCTGCGCCCGATCCTGATGACCACCGGGGCGATGGTGCTGGGCGCGCTGCCGCTGGCGCTGGCCAGCGGTGCCGGCGCCGAAAGCCGGCGCCAGATCGGCTGGGTCATCGTCGGCGGCATGAGCGTGGGCACGCTGCTGACGCTGTTCGTGGTGCCGACGATGTACACGCTGCTCGCACGCCGCCGCGTGCCGGGGGCGATCACCACGCCGCAGGCCGCGAGCGCGACCCTGCCCGACGTGCCGGCCGCGGGCGGTGCCGGCTGACGCTCGCGGCCGGCCACGGCTACGGCAGCAGTGGGCAGCGGCGGTGGCGGTGCACCGCCCGCCGCCGCATCGCCACGGCGCGCCGATGCGCACGACGTCGCCGATCGCTGGCCGAAGCGGCGCGCGCTGGCGCAAAATCGCGGCTGTGGACGTCCGGGGTGCGCAGGCAGAATGGCGCATCCCGCTGCGGCGGCGGGCCACCCGTGCAAACCCTCGCCGATCGCTTGCTCGCACCGATCCCGAACTTTCGACACCCTCCATGACGCAAATGACTTCGACCGCCAGCCAGCGCGACCTCGGGCGCCAAAGCTACGACCGCGATGCGCTGCTCGCCTGCGGCCACGGTGAGCTGTTCGGGCCGGGCAACGCCCGGCTGCCGCTGCCCAACATGCTGATGTTCGACCGCATCGTGCACATCGACGACACCGGTGGCGCGCACGGCAAGGGCCGGATCGAAGCCGAGCTCGACATCCGGCCCGACCTGTGGTTCTTCGGCTGCCACTTCGAGACCGATCCGGTGATGCCCGGCTGCCTTGGGCTGGATGCGCTGTGGCAACTGGTGGGCTTCTGGCTGGGCTGGCGCGGCAATCCGGGACGCGGCCGCGCGCTGGGCGCCGGCGAGATCAAGTTCTTCGGCCAGGTGTTGCCCACGCTCAGCAAGGTCAGCTACCACCTCGACTTCAAGCGCGTGATCGAACGCAAGCTGGTCATGGGCATCGCCGACGGGCGCGTGTACGCCGACGGGCGCGAGATCTATGCGGCCTCCGATCTGAAGGTGGGGCTGTTCACTTCGACCGAGGACTTCTGATGCGACGCGTGGTCATCACCGGCCAGGGCATCGTCTCCAGCCTGGGCAACAACGTCGACGAGGTCGCGACCAGCCTGCGCGAGGGCCGCTCGGGCATCCGCTTCAACCCGGTCTATGCCGAGCACGGCATGCGCTGCCAGATCAGCGGGCGTCCGCAACTGAACCTCGAGGAGGCAGTCGATCGGCGCACGCTGCGCTTCATGGGCGACGCGGCCGCCTACGCCTGGCTGGCGACCAAGCAGGCGCTCGAGCAGTCGGGGCTGACGGCGGCGCAGATCTCGCATCCGCGCACCGGGCTGGTGGCCGGCAGCGGCGGCGCGTCGAGCCACAACCAGGTCTGGGCGGCCGACACCTTGCGCGCCAAGGGCATCAAGCGCGTCGGCCCGTTCATGGTCACGCGCGCGATGGGCAGCACGGTGTCGGCGTGCCTGGCCACCAACTTCGCGATCAAGGGCGTCAACTACTCGATCAGCTCGGCCTGCGCCACCAGCGCGCATTGCATCGGCCACGCCGCGCAACTGATCGCCTGGGATCAGCAGGACGTGGTGCTGGCCGGCGGCGGCGAGGAAGAGAGCTGGGAGATGTCGCTGCTGTTCGACGCGATGGGCGCGATGTCCAGCGGCTTCAACGACCGCCCCGAGCAGGCCTCGCGTGCCTTCGACGCGGCGCGCGACGGCTTCGTCATCGCCGGCGGCGGCGGCATGCTGGTGCTGGAGTCGCTCGAGCATGCGCAGGCGCGCGGCGCCACCATCCTGGCCGAGGTGGTCGGCTACGGTGCCACCTCCGACGGCCATGACATGGTCGCGCCGTCGGGCGAAGGGGCGCAGCGCTGCATGCAGCAGGCGCTGGCCACGGTGCGCGTGCCGGTCGACTACATCAACGCGCATGGCACGTCCACGCCGGTGGGCGACGTGGCCGAGCTCGGCGCGGTGCGCGAGGTCTTCGGCGCCAAGGTGCCGATGATCAGCTCGACCAAGTCGCTGTCGGGCCACTCGCTGGGCGCGGCCGGGGTGCAAGAGGCGATCTACTCGCTGCTGATGATGCAGCGCGGCTTTGCCGCGGCCTCGGCCAACATCGACAACCTCGACCCGGCTGCGACCGGCCTGCCGGTGCTGCTCGCGCGGCACGACGGCGCATTGGGCGCGGTGATGTCGAACAGCTTCGGCTTCGGCGGCACCAACGCGTCGCTGGTGTTCGCGCGCTTCGACGCTTAGCGTTAGCGGGCGGCGGGCGGCCGCCCGCGCTGTCAGTCCGCTTGGCCAGGCTGCGCGGCGGGGTCGGCACCGCCACTGGCGCGCGACCCGGCCCCGCCACCGGCCTGGCGCAGCAGTTCGCCGATCAGGCGGTCCTTGTCGCGCCACAGCTTTTCAACCCAGCGCCCGAGCTTGACGACATGGGCGCGCTGCAGCGCGTGCTCCACCCCGACCAGCTCCGGCGGGATCGCGTGCTGCTGCACGCGCACGATGACGTGGTCGAGCCGGCCGCACAGCATGTCCCAGAAGGTCGGAATGCCGCCAGGGTAGACGACCGTGACGTCGAGCAGCCCGTGAAATTGCTCGCCCATCGTGGCCAGCGCCACCGACAGGCCGCCGATCTTGGGCCGCAGCAGATGCTGGTACGGACCCTTGTCCTGGGCGATCTTGGCCGGCGTCGCGCGCGTGCCCTCGACGAAGTTCATCACCGAGGTCGGAACCTGCTTGAACTTCTCGCAGGCGCGGCGCGTGGTTTCCAGATCCTTTTGCAGCCCGCCGCGGCTCTTGCCGCGCGTCATGAACGGAAAGTCCAGGGCCCACCAGGCCAGGCCGATCACCGGCACCCAGATCAGTTCGCGCTTGAGGAAGAACTTCAGGAACGGAATGTGGCCATGGAACACGCGCTGCAGCACCAGGATGTCGACCCAGCTCTGGTGGTTGCTGGCCACCAGGTACCAGCCGCGCGCATCGAGTTGCTCCAGGCCCTGCACGTCCCAGCGCGCGCCCGGGCGCACCGCGAAGATCCAAGCGTTGTTGACGGCCACCCAGGCCGACGCCAGCGACGCGAGCATGCGCTCGAACGCCCGGCGCAGCGCCGGCAGCGGCAGCAGCAGCTTCAGCAGCGCCAGCGGCACCAGGATCAAGCTGAAGGCCAGGGTGTTGAGCCCGACAACCAGGCTGGCGAAGATGCCGCGAAGGGCTTGCATGAGGGTGGCGTGGTGGTAGCTGCGCGGGTCGGGTAGCGCCGCCGCCTTGCGCCGGGCGGCGGCACGCGATTTTGCTTCAGCCGGCTCGTGCCGGGGCCGCAGGGGTCGTGCATGGGGGTAACCTTCGGCCACGGACCTTCGGCGCGGTGGTGCATCGGCCCCGCGCGCACGCAGTTTGAACGGATCGACGCTGACCATGAACACGCCTGAAGATTGGGACCCCCGCTCGCAGCCGGTGCTCGACGACCAGATCGCCGCTTACGACTCGATGCGCCAGCGCTGCCCGGTGGCCTACAGCGACTACCTGCACTGGTCGCTGTTCCGCCATGCCGACGTGATGCGGGTGCTGTACGACCACCATACCTTCAGCAACGCAGTGTCGGGCCATGTGTCGGTGCCCAACGGCATGGACCCGCCGCAACACACGGTGTACCGCCGCTTGATCGAGCCGTACTTCGAGGCCTCGCGCATGGCGGCGTTCGCGCCGGTGTGCCGGGGCATCGCGGCCGAGCTGGTGTCGCGGCTGCCGGGCGACGGCGAGTGCGAGCTGATGGCCGACTTCGCCGACGAGTTCGCGCTGCGCATCCAGTGTGCGTTTCTGGGCTGGCCCGACGAGTTGCGCGCACCGCTGCGCGCGTGGATCCGCGACAACCACAAGGCCCGGCTCGCGCACGACCGTGCGGCTTTGGCCGCGGTGGCGCACGAGTTCGATCGCCACGTGCAGACCCAGCTCGATGCCCGGCGCCAGGCGGGCACCGCCGCCGCCGACGTCACCACGCAGCTGATGCGCGAGCGGGTGGACACCGGCGGCGGCGAACGCTTGCTCGACGACGAGGAGCTGACCAGCATCCTGCGCAACTGGACCGTCGGCGAGCTGGGCACGATCGCCGCGTGCGTGGGCATCGTCGCGCAATACCTGGCCGAGCGCGCGCCGCTGCAAGAGCAGTTGCACGCCGCCCCGGCGCTGTTGCCGGCGGCGATCGACGAGATCCTGCGCATCCACGCACCGCTGATCGCCAACCGGCGCGTGGCGCTGCACCCGGCCGACTTCGGCGGCCGGGAAGTCGAGGTCGGTGAACGCATCAGCCTGATCTGGGCCGCGGCCAACCGCGACGAGGCTGTGTTCGGCGACCCGGACGAGTTCAGGCTCGACCGCGATCCGGCGCTGAACCTGCTGTACGGCGCCGGTATCCACGTCTGCCCGGGCGCGCCGCTGGCGCGGCTGGAGCTCGAGGTGGTGGTGCAAGAGCTGCTCGCCGCACGGCGGCTGGCGCTGGTCGCCGAGCGCCCGCCGCTGCGCGCCATGTACCCGGCCAGCGGCTTTTCGCGGCTGCCGCTGAGGCTGGCTGCGCGGGTGGGCTGATGCGCCGAGCGTGCAGGCTCGAGACCAACCGCGAACCAGCCCGCCGCCGGGCAGGCAGCCGCGCGCAAGCACGGTCCCGCACGGCCTGGCCCGGCTTGCAGTGAGCGCGGCATGCACGACGGGTTGAGCCGCACCCGGGCGGCAGCGCCAAGGCAGCCGGACGGGTTGGCCGGGATGTCGCCGGCCTCGTTCGGCATGGTCATGGCCACCGGCATCGTGGCCATCGCCGCGCAGCTGTCGGAGCTGCCGCGGGTGGCGCGCGGGCTGTTCGCGTTGAGCCTGGTGATGTATGCGGTGCTGTGGGTGCTGACGCTGCTGCGCCTGGCGCGGTACCGCCAACGCTTCGTTGGCGACTTGTTCGACCATCTGCGCGGCCCCGGCTTCTTCACCGTGGTCGCGGCGACCAGCCTGCTGGGCAGCCAGTTCCTGCTGCTGTCAGCCGAAGTGGATATCGGCATCGCGCTGTGGGCGCTGGCGCTGGCACTGTGGGTCGCGCTGACCTATACCATCTTCACCGGCCTGACGGTCAAGCCGGTGAAGCCGACGCTGGCCGAAGGCATCAACGGCGCCTGGCTGCTGGGTGTGGTGTCGACGCAGTCGATTGCGGCGCTCAGCGCGCTGCTGGCCACGCACGTCGGCCAGCCGGGCCGGCTCGAGCTGAACTTCCTCGCGCTGTCGATGTGGTTGTGGGGCGGCATGCTCTACATCTGGATGATGTCGCTGATCTTCTACCGCTACACCTTCTTCACGCTCGAGCCCGGCGACCTGTCGCCGCCGTACTGGATCAACATGGGCGCGATGGCGATCTCCACCCTGGCCGGCGCACTGCTGATCCTCAATTCAGGCCACGCGCCGTTCCTGCAGTCGCTGCTGCCGTTCATCAAGGGCTTCACCGTGTTCTATTGGGCCACCGGCACCTGGTGGATTCCGATGCTGCTGCTGCTGGGCGTATGGCGCCATGTCTACCGGCGCTTTCCGCTCAAGTACGACCCGCTGTACTGGGGCGCGGTGTTTCCGCTGGGCATGTACGCAGCCAGCACGCATCAGATGATCGATGCGCTGGATCTGGAGTTTCTGGGCTTTCTGCCGCCGGTGGTGCTGGCGGTCGCGCTGCTGGCATGGGCCGCGGCCTTCATCGGGCTGGTGTCCGACGTGGTGCGCCGCCTGCGCGGCGCACCACCCGGTCAGCCGGCGAGATAACGCTCGACCAGCAGCGACCAGAAGGCCGAGCCCACGACCACGTTGCGGTCGTTGAAGTCGTAACCCGGGTTGTGCACCATGCACGCGCCATGGCCGTCGCCGGTGTCGTCGCCGTTGCCGATCAGCAGATAGCAGCCCGGCACCTCCTCCAGAAAGAACGCGAAGTCCTCGCTGCCCGAAAGCGCCTTGCCCTGGCGGGTCATGCCCTGCGCGCCGACCAATTCCTCGGCCACTTCGCGCGCGATGTCGGTTTCGCGCGTGTGGTTCACCAGCACCGGGTACAGCCGCCTGTAGTCGATCGTGGCCTGCACGCCGAAGCTTTGGGCCTGGGCATGCACCAGTTCGGTGATGCGCTGCTCGAGCAGGTCGCGCACCTCGCGGTCGAGCGCGCGCACGCTGAGCTTGAGCGTGGCGCGCTGCGGGATCACGTTGTCGGTGCTGCCGGCGTTGAACGCGCCCACCGTGATCACCGCCATCTGCTGCGGGTCGACGTTGCGCGCGACGATGCTTTGCAAGGCCATCACGATGGCCGCGCCGGCCACCACCGGGTCGGCCGCGCGGTGCGGCACCGCGCCGTGGCCGCCGCGGCCTTCGAGCGTGATGGTCACGGTTTCGGCCGAGGCCATCATCGCGCCGTCGCGCAGCACCAGGTGGCCCTGCGGGTAGCCGGGCATGTTGTGCATGCCGAACACCGCATCGCACGGAAACTGCCCGAACAAGCCGTCGTCCATCATCTTCTTGGCACCGCCGAGGCTTTCTTCGGCGGGCTGGAAGATCAGGTTCAAGGTGCCCGAGAACGGCACCTGCGCGGCAATGTGCTTGGCCGCGGCCAGCAGCATCGCGGTGTGGCCGTCGTGGCCGCAGGCGTGCATCACGCCGGCATGGCGGCTGGCGTAGGGCAGGGCGGTGGCCTCGTCGATCGGCAGCGCGTCCATGTCGGCACGCAGGCCGAGCCGCCTGGCGCCGGCGCCGCGCACCAGTTGGCCGACCACGCCAGTGCCGCCCAGACCGCGCGTGACGCGGTAGCCCCAGCGGGCGAGCTGCTCGGCCACCAGATCGCTGGTGCGCAGCTCCTGGTAGCCCAGCTCGGGGTGCTGGTGGATGTCGCGCCGCAGCGCGATGAACTCTTCGGCCTGGGCCTGCAACGCCTGCAGCAACGGCCGCGCGGCGGCTTGGGGTCGATCGTTCACGGTGGGCTCGGCGGGCGCGGTCATTGCGGTTCGAGGCCGATCGACTTGGCGATCGCGCGGAACTTCACGGCCTGATCGGCGTAGAACTTGCCGGCGTCGGCCAGGCTGACCGGCTTGGCCGGCTGCATGCCGTTGGCCAGCAAGCCGTCGCGCACCGCGGGCTCGGCCAACGCGCCGTTCAGTGCGTCGTGCAGCGTCTGCACGATCGGCTCCGGCGTGTCCTTCTTGACGAAGTAGCCGGTCCACAAATTGAAGGTGAAGTCCTTCAGCGGCTTGGTCTCGGCGATCGCCGGGTACTGCTTGAAGCCTTCGCGCCGTTCGCTGTTGAGCAGCGCCAGGATCTTGATCTTGCCGGTCTCCGCCCACTGCTGGTAGTTCTTGCCGTAGACGGTGATGAAGATGTCCACCCGCCCGCCCAGCAGATCCTGGTTGGCCGGCGCACCGCCCTTGTACGGCACATGCGTCATCGGGATGCCGGTGATCTTCGACAGCTGCGCGCCCAGCAGGTGATAGAACGAGCCGGGCCCGACGCTGGCGTAGGTGATCGGGCGGCCGGCGGCGGCTTCCTTGCGCGCGTAGTCGATCAGCTCGTCCATCGTCGCCACCGGCAGATCGGGGCGGGTGTAGACGGCGATCTGGCCGGTGCTGACCATCTGCACCAGGCGGAAGTCGTCGCTCTTGAACTTGACCGACGAGATCGCCAGCGGCGCGAGGATCAGCTCGTTCGGTGAACCCTGGAACAGGTGGTAGCCGTCGGCGGGTGCGCCGAGCACCTTCTGCGCCGCGATCGCGCCGCTGACGCCGCCGACGTTGTCGACGATCACCGGCTGGCCCAGGATCTTGCCCAGCGGGCCGTTCACCAGCCGGGCGATCACGTCCGACAGCCCGCCGGCGGGGTACGGCACCATCAGCGTCACCGGCTTGGTCGGAAAGCTCTGGGCCGAGGCGACAGTGGGGCCCAGCGTGGCTGCCGCGGCAACCAGCAGGACGTACAGGAATGGCTTGATGCGCAAGGTCGTCTCCGTGTCGTTGTGGTGGGGCGGGTGCGATCGTAGGAAGCCTGGCAATGCAAAGTCAAATGCATAATTCTTTGGCATTCGATACGTTTTGCTTATCCGCGAGCCAAGCATGAACCTGAAGCAACTGGAGCATGTGCTGGCGCTGGCGTCGGCCGGCTCGTTCAGCCGTGCCGCCAGTCAGTGCTGCCTGACGCAGCCCGCCTTGAGCCGCAGCGTGCAGGTGCTGGAAGACGAGCTCGGCGCGCGCCTGTTCGACCGCCTGGGCAAACGCGCGGTGCCCACGCCGCTGGGCGAGGACGTGTTGCGCCGGGCGCGGCGCATCCTGGACGAAGCCGCCGAGCTGCGCCAAAGCGCGAGCGCGCTGCACAAGGGCCAGGCCGGCGTGTTGCGGCTCGGCCTGGGCTCGGGGCCGGGCGCGCTGCTGATGGTGCCGATCATGGAGCACATGGCGCGCTTCCATCCGCAGCTGAGGCTCACCGTGGCGCGCGGCGCGATCAAGGCGCAGCTGGAGCAGTTGCGCAACCGCGAGATCGATGCGGTGACCGTCAGCCACCGCGGCCTGGTGCCGGCGCCCGACCTGGACATCGAGGTGCTGGGTGAACTGCGCGCCGGCTTCGTCTGCCGGCGCGAGCACCCGTTGGCTAAACGTGCGGCCGTGCCGTTCGACGAATTGCGGTGCTACCCGATCGCGTCCACCGCGCTGTCGGACGACATCGCGCTGACCATGGTGCGGCACTACGGGCCGGCGGCCAACCCGGCGCAGCTGGTGACCCTCGAGTGCGACGAGGTGGCCAGCCTGATCGAGACCGTGCGCCGCACCGACGCGGTCTTCCTCGGCATCGTGAAGGCGGCCGAACAGGGTCTGCTGGACGGCTCGCTGGTCGAACTCAGGCTCGACCCCGAGTTCGAGGACAACGCGCGTTTTGCGCTGGTCACCCTGCGCGGCCGCACCGCGCCGCCGGCGCTGAGCGTGTTGCGGCGTCTGATCGACGAGCGGATGCGGCAGGATCACCCGCGGCCGCGCGGCAAGAGGCCACGTGGGCGAAGCACCGCCTTGCGCCCGGCGAGGGCTTGAGTCGGGCTGGCGATCAGGTGCCTTGCTGCTGGCGGATGCTCTCGGCGCAAAGCGGCCGTAGGCCGCTTTGCGCCGCAAGCGCACACGCTGCGCCGATCTGCGGTGGCGAGTTCTTGCGGATTCCTGCGGCCGCTCGCGCGAAACCGCGCGGCTCAGACCAGGCCGTCGAAGGGGATGACGTCGACCTCGTCGCCGGGCGCAACCTCGCCTTGGTCATGGTGCAGCAGCACCATGCCGTTGGCGCGGCTCATGCTGCGCAGGATGCCGCTGCCCTGCGCGCCGGTGATCGCCACCCGCCAGCGCCCGTCGGCGCCGCGGCTGACGATGCCGCGCTGGTATTCGGTGCGCCCGGGCTTCTTGCGGATGGCCCCCACGCTGGCGGCGCGCAGCAGCGGCAGCGGCTGCGCTTCGGCCCCGGCCAGGCGCAGCAGCGCTTCGCGCACGAAGGCGTAGAAGGTCACCATCACCGCCACCGGGTTGCCCGGCAGGCCGAACAGAATCGCCTGGTGCGGCGCGCTGCCGATGCGCCCGATCGCCATCGGCCTGCCCGGGCGCATCGCGATGCGCCAGAACAGCACCTCGCCCAGCTCGGCCATGATGCGCTTGGTGTGGTCGGCCTCGCCGACGCTGACCCCGCCCGAGGTGATCACCGCGTCGGCGCAGGCCGCGGCCTGGGTGAAGGCCTCGCGCAGCGCCGCCGGGTCGTCGCGCACCACGCCCAGGTCGATGGCGTCCACGCCCAGGCGCTGCAGCATGCCCCACATCGTGTAGCGGTTGCTGTCGTAGACGCAGCCGAGCTCCAGCGGCTCGCCGATCGAGCGCAGTTCGTCGCCGGTGGAAAAAAAGGCCACGCGCAGCCGGCGCCGAACCGGCACTTCGGCCAGCCCGAGCGAGGCAAGCAGGCCCAGGTCGGCAGGGCGCAGCAGCCGCCCGGCAGCCAGCGCGGCTTCGCCGCGCGCCAGGTCCTCGCCGGCGCGGCGGCGGTTGTCGCCGGCGCGCAGCAACCCGGGCGGCACCAGCAGATGCTCGCCGCTGCCGTCGGCTTCGATCCGGGTGAACTCCTGTGGCACCACGGTGTCCAGACCCGGCGGCATCACCGCGCCGGTGGTGATGCGCACGCAGGCCGCCGCCGGCACGTCGCCTCGAAAGTTCTGCCCGGCCAGCCCGGTGCCGACGATGCGCAGCCGCGTCGGCGCATCGGCAAGCAGTTCGGCGCCGCGCAGCGCGAAGCCGTCCATTGCCGAGTTGTCGTGGGCCGGCACGTCGATGGCCGAGACGATGTCGCGTGCCAGCACCCGGCCCAGCGCGTCGCGGATCGGCCGCATCTGCACCGCCTGCACCGGCGTGGTCATGCCGGCGATGAAGGCCTGGGCCGATGCCACCGGCAGCGCCTGCGGGTCATAGCCGGCCACGCACGACGCGATGTCGAGCAGCGCGCGCGGGTTGGGGTGGCGGTCAGTCATCGTGCACGGGCTGGCCCTGGCCGCAGGGGAAGCTGTCGCCATCGCGCCGCGGCCCGTGCATCACCGCGGTGATCCAGCAGCCGATCGCGCAGAGCAGCACCATCGCCAGCGCCGACAGGCTGCCGCCAATGACCAGGAAGTCGATCAGCATCTGGCTGCGCTCGGCCTGGTCGTCCAAGCCGGGTTGATGAAAGCTCTTGGCCAGCTGGCCCGCCAGCCACGGCAACACCAGGCTGGCCAGCGTGGCCCACAGCAGCCACCAGCGTGTGCGCGAGCTCGACCAGCCGGGCCACATCGCCGCATCAACCGCCGATGTAGTGCATCTCGACCCGCCGCACGTTCGCATCGAGCGCGCCCGCGCCGCGCAACTCGGAATAGCGGTCGGCACGCTGGCGCCAGATCGCGGCCACGGCGCCGGCGATCTGCTCGTCGCTGGCGTTGCCGCGCAGCAGCTCGCGCAGGTCGTAGCCGCCACCGGCGAACAGGCACAGGAACAGCTTGCCCTCGGTGGACAGCCGCGCGCGGTTGCACTCGCCGCAGAACGCCTTCGTGACGCTGGAGATCAGCCCGATCTCGCCGCCGCCGTCGGCGTAGCGCCAGCGCTCGGCGGTCTCGCCGCTGGCCTGCGCCGCCAGCGGCTCGAGCGCGTACACGCGCCGCAGCCGCGCCAGCAGCTGCGCCGATGGCAGCACCTCGTCCATGCGCCAGCCATTGGTTGCGCCCACGTCCATGTACTCGATGAAGCGCAGCGCGATGCCGCTGCCGCGAAAGTGCTCGGCCATCGCCAGCACCTCGTGGTCGTTGGTGCCGCGCTTGACCACCATGTTGACCTTGACCGGCGCCAGCCCCGCGGCCTGCGCCGCCTCGATGCCGCGCAGCACCTCGGCCACCGGGAAGTCGACGTCGTTCATGCGCCTGAAGGTGGCGTCGTCCAGCGCGTCCAGGCTGACCGTCACCCGCTCGAGCCCGGCCTGCTTCAGCGCGTGCGCCTTGCGCGCCAGCAGCGAGCCGTTGGTGGTCAACGTGATGTCCAGCGGCCGGCCGTCGGGTGTGCGCAGTCCGGCCAGCATGGCGATCAGCACTTCGATGTCCTTGCGCAGCAGCGGCTCGCCGCCGGTCAGGCGCAGCTTGCGCACCCCCAGCGTGACGAAGATGCGCGCCATGCGCGTGATCTCCTCGAAGCTGAGCAAAGCGCGGTGCGGCAAGAAGGTGTAGTTCTTGTCGAACACCTCCTTGGGCATGCAGTAGGTGCAGCGAAAGTTGCAGCGGTCGGTGACCGAAATGCGCAGGTCGCGCAGCGGCCGGCCGAGGCGGTCGCGCGGCGCCACGCCGTCCCAGGCCTGCGCCGGTGCGCAAGCCTGCGAGGGGATGTCCGTTCGGCGCAGATCGTGCAGCGGGATGATTCGCTCGCTCATCGGCGGCATTGTGCCGTGCGGTGCTGTCCCGCCTTGCGTCAGGGTGGCGCAATGGGCCTGTCCCACAATGGCCGCAGCGCATCAGGAGACTGCCCATGGACTTCGATTCCTTCTATCGCCGCTCCATCGACGAACCCGAGGCCTTCTGGGCCGAGCAGGCCAAGCTGGTCGACTGGCACAAGCCTTTCGAGCGCGTGCTCGACTACAGCCGCCCGCCCTTCGCCAACTGGTTCGCCGGCGGCCAGCTCAACCTGTGCCACAACGCGGTGGACCGGCATGCGCTCGCGCAGCCCGACGCCAACGCGCTGATCTGGGTGTCGACCGAGGTCGACAAAGAGGTGGTCTACAGCTTTCGCGAACTGCACGCCGAGGTGCAGCGCATGGCCGCGATCCTGCGCGACCTGGGCGTGACCAAGGGCGACCGCGTGCTGATCTACATGCCGATGATCGCCGAGGCCGCCTTCGCGATGCTGGCCTGCGCGCGCATCGGCGCGATTCATTCGGTGGTGTTCGGCGGCTTCGCCAGTGTCAGCCTGGCCAGCCGAATCGACAACGCCACGCCCAAGGTCATCGTCAGCGCCGATGCCGGCAGCCGCAGCGGCAAGGGCGTGCCATACAAGGGCCTGCTCGACGAGGCGATCCGGCTGGCCGAGCACAAGCCGGCCAAGGTGTTGATGGTCAACCGCGGCCTGGCGGCGTTCACGCCGGTGGCCGGCCGCGACGAGGACTACGCCGCATTGCGCGCCAAGCACATCGACGCGCAGGTGCCTTGCGAGTGGGTCGACGCCACCCACCCGAGCTATACGCTGTACACCAGCGGCACCACCGGCACGCCCAAAGGCGTGCAGCGCGACACCGGCGGCTACGCGGTGGCGCTGGCCGCGAGCATGAAGCACATCTACCTCGGCAAGCCGGGCGAGGCCTACTTCTCCACCAGCGACATCGGCTGGGTGGTCGGCCACAGCTACATCGTGTACGGCCCGTTGATCGCCGGCATGGCGACGATCATGTACGAAGGCCTGCCCACGCGCCCCGACGCGGGCATCTGGTGGAGCCTGGTCGAGAAGTACAAGGTGACCTCGATGTTCAGCGCGCCCACGGCGGTGCGCGTGCTTAAAAAGCAGGACCCGGCCTACCTGAGCAAGTACGACCTGTCGTCGTTGCGCGCGCTGTTCCTGGCCGGCGAGCCGCTGGACGAGCCGACCGCGACGTGGATCGCCGGCAGCCTGAACAAGCCGATCATCGACAACTACTGGCAGACCGAAACCGGCTGGCCGATCCTGAGCCTGTGCAATGGTGTCGAGGCCGCGCCCAGCAAGTTCGGTTCGCCCGGCAAGGCCGTTTACGGCTACAACGTCAAGCTGATCGACGAGGCCACCGGGCAGCACATGCAAGGCGCCGATGCGAAGGGCGTGGTCATGATCGAAGGCCCGCTGCCGCCCGGGTGCATGCAGACCGTCTGGCGCGACGACGAGCGTTTCATCAAGACCTATTGGACCGAGGTCGATGGCCGCTGGCTGTACAGCACCTTCGACTGGGGCATTCGCGATGCCGACGGCTACTACTTCATCCTGGGGCGCACCGACGACGTGATCAACGTGGCCGGCCACCGGCTGGGCACGCGCGAGATCGAGGAGAGCATCTCCAGTCACCCCAACGTGACCGAGGTGGCGGTGGTCGGCGTGGCCGACAACCTGAAGGGCCAGGTGGCGATGGCCTTCGCGATCCCGAAGGACGCGAGCGGGCTGGACGACCCGGCCGCGCGGCTGAAGCTCGAAGGCGAGATCATGAAGGTGGTCGACGCCCAGCTCGGCGCGGTGGCGCGCCCTTCGCGGGTGCTGTTCGTCACCGCGCTGCCCAAGACGCGCTCGGGCAAGCTGCTGCGCCGCGCACTGCAGGCGGTGGCCGAAGGGCGCGACCCCGGCGACCTGACGACGATCGAAGACCCCAGCGCGCTGCAGCAGGTCAAGGCGCTGGTGACGGCGAAGTAGCCGCCGTCCCGGGCCCCGCCTTCAGGTTCGGGGCCCGGCGATCTCGCCGAGAAGCTGCACGAAACGCTCGGCCAGCGGAGGCCGCCGGGTGTCGCGGTGCGTCATGACACCGACAAGCTGACGGCGCCCCGGCCGTGACCGCGCCGAAGTGCCGAGGTGCTGAACAAGGCGCTTGCCCTGCCCGAGGTCAAGGCCAAACACGATGCGCTGGGCGGCCGCACCACGCCGAGCACGCCCGAGGAGTACGCCGCGGCGCTGCGCGTTGAGATCGCGATGACCGAGAAGCTGATGGCGGCGGCCAAGCTCGAAGCGCAGTGACGCGGCGCCTTGCGTCACCGTGGCCGATTCCCTGCAGTGACTACAACACCTCGGATGCAAAGTCCGCCAGCCGCGAACGCTCGCCGCGCGCCAGCGTCACGTGGCCGCCGTGCGGCCAGCCCTTGAAGCGGTCGACCGCATAGGTCAGGCCCGAGGAGCCTTCGGTCAGATAGGGCGTGTCGATCTGCGCCAGGTTGCCCAGGCAGACGATCTTGGTGCCCGGCCCGGCGCGCGTGATCAGCGTCTTCATCTGCTTGGGCGACAGGTTCTGCGCCTCATCGATGAGCACGAACTTGTTCAGGAAGGTGCGCCCGCGCATGAAGTTCAGGCTCTTGATCTTGATCTTGCTGCGCACCAGGTCGTTGGTCGCGGCGCGGCCCCATTCGCCGGCCGCGGTGTCGGTGCGCGCCAGCACTTCGAGGTTGTCGTCGAGCGCGCCCATCCACGGGCCCATCTTCTCCTGCTCGTCGCCGGGCAGGAAGCCGATGTCCTCGCCCACCGGCACGGTGACGCGGGTGACGATGATCTCGCTGTAGCGCCGCTCGTCCAGCACCTGGCTGAGGCCCGCGGCCAGCGTCATCAGCGTCTTGCCCGAGCCCGCCGTGCCGGTCAGGGTGATGAAGTCGCACTCCGGGTCCATCAGCAGGTTCAGCGCGAAGTTCTGCTCGCGGTTGCGCGAGGTCACGCCCCATACCGCGTTTTTCGCGTGGGCGTAGTCGCGCAGCGTCTTCAGCACCGCGGTCTTGCCGGTGATCTCGGTGACGCGCGCGTACAGCGGCGCGGCGCCCAGGGACTCGAGATAGACGAACTGGTTGATCAGCAGCGCCGGCACCAGCGGGCCGCTGATGCGATAGAAGGTGTGGCCGCCCTGGTTCCAGCTTTCCATCGTCTTGCCATGGCGCTCCCAGAAGTCGGCCGGCAGCGCCAGCACGCCGGTGTAAAGCAGATCGACGTCGTCCAGCGTCTTGTCGTTGAAGTAGTCCTCGGCCGGCAGGCCGAGTGCGCGCGCCTTGACGCGCATGTTGATGTCCTTGGACACCAGCACCACGTCACGCCCGCTGTGCTGCTGGCGCAGCGCATGCACCACGCCGAGGATCTGGTTGTCGGCCTTGCCTTGCGGCAGTCCGGCGGGCAAGGCGATGTCCAGCAGCGTGGTCTGGAAGAACAGCTTGCCCAGCGCCTCCTTGTGGCCGGTCTTGGCCAGGTCGATGCCCGCCTGGGTGTCGATCGCGCCGTTGGCGGCGGTGAAGGTGGCCAGCGCATCCAGCTCGCGGCTGACCTGCCGCGCATTGCGCGCGACCTCGCTCAAGCCCTTCTTGTTGTTGTCGAGTTCCTCCAGCGTCATCATCGGCAGGAACACATCGTGCTCGTCGAAACGAAACAGCGCCATCGGATCGTGCATCAGCACGTTGGTGTCCAGCACGAACAGCTTGACCGGCCCGGTCTTGGCCGTGCCCTTGGCGCGCGCGCGAGCTGCAGGCGCTTCGTCACTGCGCGCCGGACGGCCAGCAGCGCGCGGCGGGGCCGCGGGTGGCGCCATCACGGCGGTGGCCGCATGGCCGTCGCGCAACTCGAGCGGCGCAAGCACCGCCTCGGCGGGCGCGGCGGGCTCGGCTGCGCGCTTGGTGCGACGCGGTGCAGCCTGGGATTCGAAGTCGGCGGCGGACAGCACCGAGGCCTTCTGGGTGGGGGGCTTGGGCAGCGGCATGGGCGGAGGCTTCAATCAACGAAAACGCCGGCACGAGGCCGGCGTCGGATGGGTCAAGGACGCAGCAGACGCGCTCAAGCCGCCTGCTTCAGCAGCTTGACCGCCTTGAGTACCTCGTCGACGTGACCGGCCACCTTGATGCCGCGCCATTCGGCGCGCAGCACGCCTTCGGGGTCGATCAGGAAGGTGCTGCGCTCGATGCCCTTGACCTTCTTGCCGTACATGATCTTGTTCTTGACCACGCCGAACATGTGGCACAGCTTTTCTTCGGTGTCGGCGATCAGGTCGAACGGCAGTTCGAGGTTGCTCTTGAACTTCTCGTGCGAATTCATGTTGTCGCGCGACACGCCGAACACCACCGCGCCGGCCTTGACGAAATCCTTGTGCCGGTCGCGAAACTGCATCGCCTCGGTGGTGCACCCCGGCGTCGCGTCCTTCGGATAGAAGTACAGCACCACCGTGCGGCCCAGAAAGGCTTGCGGCGTGAACTTCACGCCACTGGTGGCAACAGCTTCGAATTCCGGCAGGATCTTGTTGACGGCTGGGGTCATGTGGCTCTGGCTCTATGAAGGCGGCGGCCCGGGGCGGCGCAAACGGCGATTATAAAGTGCCGGCCGATCGTGCCAGCCCCGGTGCGGGCCCGAAACCGCAGCGGCGCAGCCGCCGTGAACGGCCGCGTCCCGTGGCGGCGAGAACACCGCGCCAGGCCTCAGGGCGCCGTCCGCGCCTCGAACAGCAGCGCTGCGACCACCGCGCGGCCCTCACTGGCCAGGACGTTGTAGGTGCGGCAGGCGGCCGCCGTGTCCATCGTCTCGACGCCGATGCCGCGCTCGATCAGGCAACGCAGCAGCGACGCGGCAACGAAGCGGTGGCGCGGGCCGCTGCCAAAGATCAGCAGTTCGGGCTGCAGCGCCAGCGTGTGCTCGAAATGCTCGAGCTGCAACTGCTCGATGCGCTGCGGAGCCCAGCGCAGAACCTCGCCCCGCCAGGGCACGAGCAGGCTGTGCGCGAAGGGCGTGGTGCCGACCCAGATGGCCGCGGCGTCGTGCCGCGTGATGCCGTTGACACCGTCGAAGCGATCGGGCTGGATTTTCAAGGAGGATGTCCAGTTCGCCCGCAGCGCCGCCGCAGGGTCGAAGGCTAAAATTATAGGTTTTTGCGGCGCAGCATCCGTGCCGCGTCCCCTTCAAGCCCGCATCGGAGGCCTTCGCGTTGAAGCCGATCCTCAAGTCCAGCAAGCTGCACGACGTGTGCTACGACATCCGCGGCCCGGTGCTGGACAAGGCCCGCCAGATGGAGGACGAGGGCCACAAGATCATCAAGCTGAACATCGGCAACCTGGCGGTGTTCGGGCTGGAGCCGCCCGACGAGATCGTGCAGGACATGATCCGCAACCTGCCGCACACGGCCGGCTACACCGACAGCAAGGGCCTGTTCGCGCCGCGCAAGGCGGTGGTGCACTACACCCAGGAGAAGAACATCGCGGGTGTGGGTGTCGACGACGTCTACCTGGGCAACGGCGCGTCCGAGTTGATCGCGATGAGCCTGAACGCGCTGCTCGATGGCGGCGACGAGGTGCTGGTGCCCGCGCCCGACTACCCGCTGTGGACCGCGGCGGTGTCGCTGTCGGGCGGCCGCCCGGTGCACTACCTGTGCGACGAGCAGGCCGACTGGACGCCCGACATCGCCGACATCCGCGCCAAGATCACGCCCAAGACGCGCGGCATCGTGGTCATCAACCCGAACAACCCGACCGGCGCGCTGTACCCGACCGAGCTGTTGCAGCAGATCGTCGAGCTGGCGCGGCAGCACCAGTTGATCGTCTTCGCCGACGAGATCTACGACAAGACGCTGTACGACGGTCACACCCACACCAGCATCGCCAGCCTGGCCGACGACGTGCTGTTCGTCACCTTCAACGGCCTGTCCAAGAACTACCGCTCCTGCGGCTACCGCGCCGGCTGGATGATCGTCTCCGGCGACAAGCGCAGCGCGCGCGACTACATCGAGGGCCTGAACATGCTGGCGTCGATGCGGCTGTGCGCCAACACCCCCGGGCAGCTGGCGATCCAGACTGCACTCGGCGGCTACCAGAGCATCAAGGATCTGGTGGTCCCGGGCGGACGGCTGTGCCGCCAGCGCGACCTGGCCTACGAGCTGCTGTCGCAGATCCCGGGCGTGAGCGTGGTCAAGCCGAAGGCCGCGCTGTACATGTTCCCGCGGCTGGACCCGAAGCTGTACCCGATCGCCGACGACCAGCAGTTCGCCTACGAGCTGCTGGCCGAGGAGAAGGTGCTGATCGTGCAGGGCACCGGCTTCAACTGGAAGGCGCCAGACCACTTCCGGCTCGTGTTCTTGCCCAACAGCGACGACCTGAGCGACGCGATCGGGCGCATCGCCCGTTTCCTCGGCCACTATCGAAAGCGCCATTCCCAGTGAACGCAAGCAATCCCGTCAAGTCCATCCAGGTCGGCCTGCTCGGCATCGGCACCGTCGGCAGCGGCACCTTCAAGGTGCTGCAGCGCAACCAGGCCGAGATCCGCCGCCGCGCCGGGCGCGGCATCCAGATCACGATGGTGGCCGACCTCGACGTCGAGCGTGCGCGTTCGATCGTCGGGCCCGAAGTCACGGTGGTCGGCGATGCGCGCCAGGTCATTGCCAACCCGGACATCGACATCGTGATCGAGCTGATCGGCGGCTACGGCATCGCCAGGACGCTGGTGCTCGAAGCCATCGCCGCGGGCAAGCACGTGGTCACCGCCAACAAGGCGCTGCTGGCGGTGCACGGCAACGAGATCTTCGCCGCGGCCAGCGAGCGCGGCGTGATGGTTGCCTTCGAGGCGGCGGTGGCCGGCGGCATCCCGATCATCAAGGCGCTGCGCGAGGGCCTGAGCGCCAACCGCATCGAGTGGATCGCCGGCATCATCAATGGCACCACCAACTTCATCCTGTCGGAGATGCGCTCCAAGGGCCTGGACTTCGACGCCGCGCTGAAGGATGCACAACAGCTCGGTTACGCCGAGGCCGACCCCACCTTCGACATCGAAGGCATCGACGCCGCGCACAAGGCGACGATCATGAGCGCGCTGGCCTTCGGCGTCCCGGTGCAGTTCGACCACGCCTACGTCGAGGGCATCACCGCGCTGCAGGCAGCCGACATCCGCTATGCCGAACAGCTGGGCTACCGCATCAAGCTGCTGGGCATCACGAAGCGGCGCGACGACCTGGCGGCGGTGCCGGGCGCCGGCGGCATCGAGCTGCGCGTGCATCCGACGCTGATCCCGGCCGGGCGGCTGGTCGCCAACGTCGAGGGCGCGATGAACGCGGTGGTGGTGCAAGGCGATGCGGTGGGCACCACGCTGTACTACGGCAAGGGCGCGGGCAGCGAGCCGACGGCTTCGGCGGTGGTCGCCGACCTGGTCGACATCACCCGGCTGCACACCGCCGACCCCGACCACCGCGTGCCGCACCTGGCCTTCCAGCGCGGTGCGCTGCACGACACGCCGATCCTGCCGATCGACCAGGTGGTCACCTCGTTCTATCTGCGGCTGCAGGTGGCTGACGAGAAGGGCGTGCTGGCGCGCATCACCGGCATCCTGGCCGACAACGACATCTCGATCGACGCGGTGCTGCAGCGCGAAAGCGCGGAAGGCGAACGCCAGACCGACCTCATCATCCTGACGCACGACACAGTCGAGGGCCGGATGACGCAGGCGCTGGCGCAGATGCAGGCGCTGCCGACGGTGCTGGCGCCGATCGTGCGCATCCGCAAGGAAGAGCTGAATTGAGGTACCTCAGCACCCGCGGCGATCCGACGCTGCGCCCGTTCAGCGAAATCCTGCTCGAAGGGCTGGCGCCGGACGGCGGCCTGTACCTGCCGCAAAGCTACCCGCGCGTCGATGCGCCGACGCTGGCGCGGTGGCGCGCTCTGTCCTATGCGGAGCTCGCCTTCGAGATCCTGTCGCTGTACATCGACGACATCCCCGCCGCCGATCTGCGTGCGTTGCTGGACCGCACCTACACCGCCGCTGTCTTCGGCGATGCACGGATCACGCCGCTCAAACCCCTGGAGCCGGGGCTGCATCTGCAGGCGCTGTCCAACGGGCCGACGCTGGCCTTCAAGGACATCGCGATGCAGCTGCTCGGGCAGTTGTTCGAATACCAGCTGGCGCGCACTGGCCGGCAGCTGAACATCCTGGGCGCGACCTCGGGCGACACCGGCAGCGCGGCCGAATACGCGATGCGCGGCAAGCACGGCATTCGCGTGTTCATGCTGTCGCCGCACGGGCGCATGAGCCCGTTCCAGCAGGCGCAGATGTACAGCCTGCAAGACCCCAACATCCACAACATCGCCATCGAAGGCGTGTTCGACGACTGCCAGGACATCGTCAAGGCGGTGTCGGCTGACCTGTCATTCAAGCAGCGCCACAGCATCGGCACCGTCAACTCGATCAACTGGGCGCGGCTGCTGGCGCAGGTGGTGTACTACTTCCACGGCTGGTTCCAGGCCACGCGCCGCGACGACGAGGTGGTGGACTTCACCGTGCCCTCGGGCAACTTCGGAAACATCTGCGCCGGCCACGTCGCGCGCTCGATGGGCTTGGCCGTAGGCCGGCTGGTGGCCGCGACCAACGAGAACGACGTGCTCGACGAGTTCTTCCGCACCGGCTGCTACCGCGTGCGCGGCAGCGCCGAGACGCACGAGACCTCGAGCCCGTCGATGGACATCAGCAAGGCCAGCAACTTCGAGCGCTTCGTCTTTGACCTGGTTGGCCGCGACGCCGCGCGCACCGCTGCGCTGTTCGGCGCCGGCATCGCGCGCGACGGCGGTTTCAAGGTGTCGGCCGACGAGTTCGCGCGCATCGCCGGCTTCGGCTTCACATCGGGCAAGAGCACGCACGCCGAGCGCGTGGCCACCATCCGCGACACCTGGCAGCGCTTCGGCACGATGATCGACACGCACACCGCCGACGGCCTGAAGGTGGCGCGCGAACACCGCCGCGACGGCGCGCCGATGCTGGTGCTGGAAACCGCGCTGCCGGCGAAGTTCGCCGAGACCATCCACGAGGCGCTGGGCATCGAGCCGCCGCGTCCGGCGGCGATGCGTGGCATCGAGCAGCTGCCCAAGCGCGTGCAAGTGATGCCTGCGGATGCCGAGCGGGTAAAGGGCTATATCGCCCAGCACGCGGCCGATTGACGGCCTTGGACAATTCGGCGCAGTGATGACGGCTTCCAGACCCCCGATGCTCAGCCTTGACCAGGCGCTGGCGCAGCTGCTGCAAGGCGCCGCCGGCCACGCGATCGGCCAGACCGAGCAGGTGTCGACTTTCGACGCGCTGGGCCGGGTGCTGGCCGCCGACCTTTGCTCGGCCATCGACGTGCCGCGCGCCGACAACAGCTCGATGGACGGCTACGCGCTGCGCGCGGCCGAGGCCGGCGACGGCGCGGAGTTGCCGGTCACCCAGCGCATCCCGGCCGGCGCGGTCGGCCAGCCGTTGGCGCCGGGTTCGGCCGCGCGCATCTTCACCGGTGCGCCGATTCCCGCCGGCGCCGACGCCGTGTTGATGCAAGAGCAGGCGCAAGCGCTGCCCGGCGAGGGCCTGGGCGCGCTGCGGGTGCTGGCTGCGCCTGCGGCCGGCGACTGGATCCGCCGCCGCGGCGAGGACGTACTGGCCGGCAGCGTGGTGCTGCCGCGCGGCGCGCGCCTGACGCCGCAGGCGCTGGGCCTGGCCGCCGGCGTCGGCGCCGCCACGCTGGCGGTGCTGCGCCGGCCGCGTGTGGCGCTGCTGTCCACCGGCAACGAACTGGTCATGCCCGGCGAGCCGCTGCCGCCGGGTGCGATCTACAACTCCAACCGCTTCACGCTGCGCGCGCTGCTGCAGGCCGCGGGCTGCGACTGCACCGACCTGGGCATCGTGCCCGACCAGTTGCAGGCCACGCGCGCCGCGCTGCGCGCGGCCGCGCGCGGCCACGATCTGATCCTCAGCTCGGGCGGCGTGTCGGTGGGCGAAGAAGACCACCTGCGCGCGGCGGTGCAGGCCGAAGGGCGGCTCGAGCTGTGGCAGGTGGCAATCAAGCCGGGCAAGCCGCTGGCCTTCGGTGCGGTGCGCGGCGCCGACGGGCCCGAGGCGCTGTTCATCGGCCTGCCGGGCAACCCGGTGTCCAGCTTCGTCACCTTCTTGCTGTGCGTCGCGCCGCTGCTGCGCGCGCTGCAAGGCGCCGACCCGGGGTTGCCGAGCGGCATGCCGCTGCGTGCCGACTTCGACTGGCCCAAGCCCGACCGGCGGCGCGAGTTCCTGCGGGTGCGGCGCAATGCGCGCGGCGGCCTCGACCTGTACGCCAACCAGAGCTCGGGCGTGCTCACTTCGGCGGTATGGGCCGACGGCCTGGTGGACAACCCGCCCGGCCATGCCTTCGGCAGCGGCGATACGGTACGCTTCCTTCCCCTGTCCGAACTGGTGTGGCGATGAAGGCGATGAAGGTCCACGTCCGCTACTTCGCGTCGCTGCGCGAGGCGCTGGGCGCGCAGCAGGCGATCGAGATGCCTGCAGGCAGCAGCCTGGGCGCGCTGCGCGACACCTTGGCCGCCAGCAGCGCGCGGCATGCCGAGCTGCTGGCGCGCGACCGGGCGGTGCGCTGCGCGCAGGACCAGCGGCTGTGCGACGAAGCCACGCTGCTGGTCGACGGCGCCGAGGTCGCGTTCTTCCCGCCGGTCACCGGGGGCTGATCGTGGCCGAGCGCGTCAGCGTGCGCCATGCCGACTTCGACCTGTCGGCCGAGGTGGCGGCGCTGCGCGAGGGCGACGCGGGCGTCGGCGCGGTGGCGGCCTTCGTCGGCACGGTACGCGACCTCGGCGATGGCGCGGCCATCACCGGGCTGGAGCTCGAGCACTACCCCGGCATGACCGAAGCCGCGATCGAATCCATGATCGATGCGGCGCAGCAGCGTTTCGACATCCGCGCCGCGCGCGTCGTGCACCGCGTCGGGCCGTTGCGCCTGGGCGAGCAGATCGTGCTGGTCGCCGTCACCGCCGCCCATCGCGGCCAAGCCTTCCAGGCCTGCGAGTTCCTGATGGACTACCTGAAGACCCAGGCGCCGTTCTGGAAGAAGGAGCTCGGCGCGGCCGGGCCGCGCTGGGTCGACGCGCGCAGCAGCGACGACGCAGCCCTCGAGCGCTGGGGTCTGCGCTCAGGCAACGCCGCCTGAAGCCGGGGCGACGCAGGCGGCGCGCTTGGTCACGACCTATCCCTGGTCGACGATGCTGGCGGTGGCACTGGGGGCATCGATCGGCGCGGTGCTGCGATGGGCCGCCGGCGTGTGGGTCAACCACCTGTGGCAGGGCTTCGCGCTGGGCACGCTGCTGGTCAACTGTGTCGGCGGGCTGCTGATCGGCGCCGCGCTGGTCGGCTTCGAACGCTGGCCCACCGAGCTGCCGCGGGCCTTCTTCATCACCGGCTTCCTTGGCGGGCTGACCACCTTCTCGGCGTTTTCCGGCGAGTCGTTGCAGTTGCTGCAGCGCGGCCAGCTGAGCCTGGCCGCGCTGCACACCACCGCGCACGTCCTGGGCTCGCTCACATGCGCGGTGGCGGGATTTTCGCTGGCGCGGATGGTGCTGCGTGGCTAAGCCCACAAGCCCTGCGCACGCCGCTGACGGCGTGGTGTCGACCCAGTTGATGCGCGCCGCGCTCGGACGCTTTGCCAGCGGCGTGACCATCGTGTGCTGTCGCGCCGCCGACGGCTCGCCGGTGGGTTTGACGGTCAACTCATTCAGCGCGTTGTCGCTGCAGCCGCCGCTCGTGCTGTGGTCGCTGCGCAATGCCAGCGCGAGCCTGAAGGCCTTTCGGACAGCGCGCCATTTCGCGGTCAATGTGCTGGCGCAAGACCAGTTGGCGCTGTCGAGGCGATTTGCGTCGAGCGCGGCCGACAAGTTTGCAGAAGGGCAGTGGGCGTCGGGCCGAACCGGCGCGCCGGTGCTGGCGGGCTGCGCCGCGGTGTTCGAGTGCGAAACCGCCTCGGCCCAGCCGGCGGGCGACCACATGCTGTTCATCGGCCGCGTGCTTGCTGCGAGCGCGTCCAGCGTGACTGCGCTGGTCTTCCAGGCCGGGCATTACCGCAAGCTCGGCGAAATCATCTGAATGCCCCCCCCGCAAGTGGGTGGCGCAGCCGGTATCGGCCGCACTAAGATGCAAGTTCGGGTTGCAGCTTCTTACATGCGCCAGCCGTTTGGAGGACAGACATGAACCAGTTTGCTTCGATGGATCGTTGCGTACTTCGCGTCGGTGTCGTGTCGGCGTTGGTGGCCCTGGCCGCTTCGGCCGCGGCGCAGGAGATCGGCGGCGGCAGCAAGGGGGCGGTCACCGGTGCGGCCGGCGGGGCCACCGCCGAGGGCGCCAACAGCGCGATCGAGCGCTGCGACCAGGCACTGGGCACGATCGGCGTGGTCGAGGACCAGAACGCACCCTGGTATCACACGCTGCAGAGCTACAAGCTGGGCTCCACCGTGCCGGTGCTGCGCATGATGATCCAGCAGTCGAACTGCTTCGTCGTGGTCGAGCGCGGCGCGGCGATGCAGAACATGCAGATGGAACGCCAACTACAGAAGTCCGGCGAAATGCGCCAGGGCAGCAACTTCGGCGCCGGCCAGATGGTGGCGGCCGACTACACGATGAGCCCGAGCATCCAGTTCAGCCAGAACACCGGCGGCATGGGCGGTGCGCTGGGCGGTCTGAGCCGTCACCTGGGCGTGATCGGCGCGATCGCCGGCGGCATCAAGACCAACGAGGCGGGCACCACGCTGATCATGATCGACAACCGCTCGGGCGTGCAGTTGGCCGCGGCCGAGGGCACGGCCAAGAACACCGACTTCGCGATGTTCGGCTCGGCTTTCGGCTGGGCCGGCGGTGCCGGTGCGGGTGGCTACAGCAGCACGCCAGAGGGCAAGATCATCATTGCCGCCTTCGCCGACAGCTACAACCAGCTGGTCAAGGCGGTGCGCAACTACAAGGCGCAGACCGTCAAGGGCGGGCTGGGCACCGGCGGGGCACTGGGCGTGCAGGGCGGCTTCACGCCGGCGTCGCCGAAGTAACGCGCCGCGACGCGGCGGCCCCGGGCGGGTCCGCCGTCGCCGCATTGCGCGTGCGGTGGCTTCACATCACGTTCTTCGGTAGGGCGGCTGCCCCGGCGCGTCGGGCCGAGCCGCTCGGGCCACGGGCTAGCGGGTGCTGCCAGCGAGGCTGCTGCTGCTGCGCCGCCGGGTGCTGAGCCTTGCGCGGACCACCACGCTGAGCGCGGCGCTTGGGCTGACCGTCTTGGCAACTGTCCAGCCTTGAAAAAGCCGCAGGCCCTCCCAAAGTGCCTCTGCACACAAGGAGGCTACCCATGCGTCTGGACAAACTGACAACCACCTTTCAGCAAGCCCTGGCCGAAGCGCAGAGCTTGGCGGTGGCACGCGACAACCCCTACATCGAGCCCGCGCACCTGCTGGCGGCGATGCTCGATCAGCCGGACGGGCCCAAGTCGCTGCTGGCGAGGGCCGGCGCCAACACGGCTGCGCTGAAAACCGCGGCCGACACGATGATCAACGGTCTGCCCAGCGTGCAGGGTGGCGGGCAGGTGCAGGTCGGGCGCGATCTGGCGCAGCTCGTGCAGGCGGCCGAGAAGGAGGCCGGCAAGCGTGGCGACCAGTTCATCGCCAGCGAGCTGTTCCTGCTGGCGCTGGCCGATGCCAAGAGCGACATCGGCGGCATCGTGCGCGGCCATGGGCTGACGCGCAAGGCGCTGGAAGGCGCGATCGACGCCGTGCGCGGTGGCCAGGCGGTCGATTCGGCCGAGGCCGAAGGCCAGCGCGAGGCGCTGAAGAAATACACGCTGGACCTGACCGAGCGGGCGCGCTCCGGCAAGCTCGACCCGGTGATCGGCCGCGACGACGAGATCCGCCGCGCGGTGCAGGTGCTGCAGCGGCGCACCAAGAACAACCCGGTGCTGATCGGCGAGCCGGGTGTCGGCAAGACCGCGATCGTCGAGGGCCTGGCGCAGCGCATCGTCAACGGCGAGGTGCCCGAGTCGCTGAAGGACAAGCGGGTGCTGTCGCTGGACATGGCGGGCCTGCTGGCTGGTGCCAAGTACCGGGGCGAGTTCGAGGAGCGGCTCAAGGCGGTGCTGAAGGAAGTGGCCGCCGACGAAGGCCGCATCATCCTGTTCATCGACGAGCTGCACACCATGGTCGGCGCCGGCAAGGCCGAGGGCGCGATCGACGCCGGCAACATGCTCAAGCCCGCGCTGGCGCGCGGCGAACTGCACTGCATCGGTGCGACCACGCTGGACGAGTACCGCAAGTACATCGAGAAGGACGCCGCGCTCGAGCGGCGCTTCCAGAAGGTGCTGGTTGACGAGCCCAGCGTCGAGGCCACGGTGGCGATCCTGCGCGGCCTGCAGGAGAAGTACGAGGTGCACCACGGCGTGGAGATCACCGACCCGGCGATCGTTGCCGCGGCCGAGTTGAGCCACCGCTACATCACCGACCGCTTCCTGCCCGACAAGGCGATCGACCTGATCGACGAGGCTGCGGCGAAGATCAAGATCGAGATCGACTCCAAGCCCGAGGCGATGGACAAGCTCGACCGCCGGCTGATCCAGCTGAAGATCGAGCGCGAGGCGGTGAAGAAGGAAAAGGACGAGGCGTCGCAGAAGCGCCTGGGGCTGATCGAGGATGAGATCGGCAAGATCGAACGTGAGTACGCCGACCTGGAGGAAATCTGGAAGGCGGAAAAAGCGGCCAGCCAGGGCTCGGAAGAGCTGATGAAGGAGCGCGACCAGTTGCGCCTGAAGATCGAGGAGCTGACGCGCAAGGGCCAGTTCGACCAGGTGGCCGAGCTGCAGTACGGCCGCCTGCCGGCGATCGAGAAGCGGCTGAAGGAAGCACAGGCCAAGGAGGCCGGCAAGAAGGGCGGCGGCAAGCCGCAGCTGCTGCGCACCATGGTCGGCTCGGAGGAAATCGCCGAGGTGGTGTCGCGCGCCACCGGCATTCCGGTAAGCAAACTGATGCAAGGCGAGCGCGACAAGCTGCTGCTGATGGAAGACAAGTTGCACGAGCGCGTGGTCGGCCAGGACGAAGCCATCGTCGCGGTGGCCGACGCCATCCGCCGCAGCCGTGCCGGGCTGTCGGACCCGAACCGGCCGACCGGGTCGTTCCTGTTCCTTGGCCCCACCGGCGTGGGCAAGACCGAGCTGTGCAAGGCGCTGGCCGGCTTCCTGTTCGACAGCGAGGACCACATGGTCCGCGTCGACATGAGCGAGTTCATGGAAAAGCACAGCGTCAGCCGCCTGATCGGCGCGCCGCCGGGCTACATCGGCTACGACGAGGGCGGCGCGCTGACCGAAGCGGTGCGGCGCAAACCCTACTGCGTGCTGCTGCTCGACGAGGTGGAAAAAGCGCACCCGGACGTGTTCAACGTGCTGCTGCAGGTGCTCGACGATGGCCGGCTCACCGACGGCCAGGGCCGCACCGTGGACTTCAAGAACACCATCATCGTGATGACCAGCAACCTCGGCTCACCGATGATCATGCAGATGGCCGGCCAGGACGGCGAGCTGATCCGCGAGGCGGTGATGGCCGAGGTCAAGGGCCACTTCCGCCCCGAGTTCCTCAACCGCATCGACGAGACCGTGGTGTTCCACGCGCTGGGGCGCGAGCACATCGAGGCCATCGCCAAGATCCAGCTGAAGGTGCTGGAAGCGCGGCTGGACAAGCTGGAGATGAAGCTGGTGGTGTCGCCGGCGGCGCTGGCCGAACTGGCCAAGGTCGGCTTCGACCCGGTGTTCGGCGCACGGCCGCTGAAGCGAGCGCTTCAAGCGCGCATCGAAAACCCGGTGGCCAAGCTGATCCTGCAGGGCCGCTTCGGCCCGAAGGACGTGATTCCGGTGGACGTCGAGGGCGGCGAGTTCACGTTTGGCCGCGTGGTGCACTGACGACGCGCTTGATGCGCTGAAAACGGCGCAGCGCTCGCGGCCGGGTGGGCCGGGAGCGCTGCGCCAAGTTCGCGCTGTAGCGGGGGTTCAGCGCGCGGCCGGCCTGCGGCGCCGCGACGACCAGCCCAGCGCGCCGATGGCGCTGAGCGCCAGCGCCAGGCTGGCCGGTTCGGGCACGTCGTTGCCCTGGTCCCGGCTCGGGCGCCAGATCAGCTGGTCCTGATTGGTGTCGGACTTCAGCACGAACACGTCGAGGGTGCTCAGCGTGCCCAGTGCACCGCTCAGGAACGTGTTGGCCTGTGCGGCAAAGGTGCTGGCGTCCGAGAAGATGGCGCCAGCGTAACTGGTCAGAGTGCTGTCGCTGTCATACACGGTGTTCCATATGGCCAGCTGCAGCGAGGTCGAGGCGTCGTCCTGGCTGCCTGTGGCGGCGCCGCTGACCAGCGGGTTCGCATAGGTCAGCAGCTTGCCGAGCGTTGAGGCCTTCGCGCTGCCGAAGTAGCTGCTCGCGCTGACCAGGCTGTAGTTGCTGTAGGTGCTGCCAAAGCTGATCGTCTGTCCGAGCTCGACGCAGTAGGCGTCGATGGCCGGACCGAAGCCCGTAACGCCGTTCAGGGTGCCGCTGAAGCCGCCGCCCTCGCCCTTATAGGCCGGGGCCGAGGCATTGACGTGATTGCCATTGCCGTAGGTCCAGCCGGACAACGTCATGGTGGCGGCTTGCGAGACGGCCGACGCAGTCAGCAACGCGGCGGCGGCGAAGAGGTGAACGCGTGGCTTCATGGTGCTTCCGTCCTTTGCGGCAACGATGGTTGATCGATGGCCTGCAGGTTATCGATCGCACTAGCACGCCGCATCCCCGCGCTTCGGGGGCGACACACGCCCTGGTCGATGCGAGCGCGAAGAAGCTCACGCTTCGGCCAACGCGATGCCGCCGCGAGGCTGCACCGGCGCTTGACGAAGGTTGATTTCGCGCAGTGCGCGCCTGGTCTGACGGTGCGGCGGATACGTCGCCGTGGCGGCTTGCCGCCGCCCGGGTGTCAGCGCCCGGGTGCGCCGAGTTGCTGCAGCTGGGCGCGCACGGTCGCGATGTCGCGGCCGGGTGCGCGGTCGACCAGCAGGTACTGCGCCAGCCGCGGCTGGTCCGGCACCGGGCACAGCAGCAGGATGTGCCGCGCCAGCGTGATCGCGACGTCCGCCCCGGCGGCGCTCGCGTCCAGTGCCTGCGCGCAGTCGCCGACCACCGCGTGCAGCAGCGCGCCCTTGGATGCCATGCGCTGCGCATGGCGCAGCGTGCCGCAGTGCGCCAGCAGGCGCTGGCTGTCGACGTCGAACACGCCGCATTCGCTGACGCCGTCGATCGCCGCGCAGCGCTGCACATGTTCTTGCCACGCCTTTTGCATCATCGCGGCCTGGCCGCTGCGGACATCGGGCTGCGCCGACGGGCGCGCGATGCCGGGCATCGGGATCGCTGCCAACGGCTCGGCGGCGAAGGGGCGGGCCGCCGCCGCTGACCGTGCCGAATGCTCGGCCGCATTGCCCGGCCGCGGCGCGGTCGCGCCGACCAGACGCCAGGTGCCGGTGACGTACGACCAGGCCTGCTCGGCGCGGCCGGCCTGCGGCGTGGTGCGCACCATCACCCCGCTGCCGCCGGCCAGCGTTGCGGCCTGCGCCGCCAGCGTCGCCGCCGGTGCCAGCGGCACCAGCAGCAGCTGGCGGTTCGGCCAGGGGCCCGCGCTGATGGCCTCGCGCAGCGGCTGCAGGCTGCTGGCCAGCGCGTGCGCCGGCAGCTCGCCGATCAGCACCACGCCCAGCCGGCTGTGCGCCAGCAGCAGCTGCGCCAGCTGCTGGCGCGTTTGCGTGTCGGCGTCGATCTGGGTGGTGTACACGCGCAGCTTGCGCTGCGGCGACAGCGGCAGTTCGACGAACTGCAACGTGGCCAGCGCCACGCCGTAACCCTGGCGGCGGATCACCAGTTGCTGCAGCTTGCACTGCGCTGCGGCCGCGACGGCGGCCAGCAGCCGTGCCGACGATGAGCTGCCCAGGTCGTGCAGCGCGATGTACTCGGGGGCCAGCTGCTGCAGCTGCTGGCGCATCGCCTCGGCCGGCTGGCACACCACGAACAGCTCGAGCTGGTCATCGCCGACGCGCCGGCCGATGTCGCCGGCCGCGCCACCCAGGTAGGCCTCCTTGTCGCTGACCAGCTGCGTGGCCGGCGACAGCAGCTCGGTGTCGGGATAGGCGGCGCTCGCGTTCTCGGGCTGACTGCGAGGGGCTTGCAAGGTGTCGTGCATGGCGGGCGTATCGGCCGGCTGCGGCCGGGCGCGGGATGACGCGGGTGCGCGCCAGTCTAGGTGGCTCCAGGCGCAGGCGTGCGATGCAAGGCGTGCATCCTGCGCGCCGGCCTGGCCCGCCGCCGTGCAGCTGTTGGCGCGAATACGCTTGTCGGCGCTCCTTAGAATGGCCTGCCGCATCCGCGGTGTCTGCCGCCGACCGTTCATGGCCATAACCCCGCCGTCAGCGAAGCTCGCTCCGGTCGTCATCGTCGGCGCCGGCCTGGCCGGGCTGGCCGTGGCGCTGCGCGTGGCGCAGCAGCGCCAGGTCATCGTCATGGCCAAGCGCCAGCTCGACGAAGGCGCCACCGCCTGGGCGCAAGGCGGCATCGTCGGCGTGCTCGGCGACGACGACAGCGTGGAATCGCACGTGCGCGACACGCAGGACGCCGGCGCCGGCTTGGTCGACGAGCACACCGCGCGCTTCATCGCCGAGCGCAGCGCGCAGGCAGTGGAATGGCTGGTGGCGCAGGGCGTGCCGTTCTCGCCCGACCCCAGTGGACCGCTTGGCTTGCACCTGACGCGCGAGGGCGGCCACACGGTGCGGCGCATCGCCCACGCCGCCGATGCCACCGGCAAGGCGATCCACCAGGCGCTGCTGGCCAAGGCGCGCGCGCACCCGAACATCAGCCTGCGCGAGCGCTGGATGGCGGTGGACCTGATTACCTCGCGCCACCTGCGGCGCGACCACGACGAGCCGCCGCGCTGTCACGGCGTGTACGCGCTGGACATGGACCGCCGCCGCGTCGAGACGCTGCGCGCATCGGCCGTGGTGCTGGCCACCGGCGGCGTCGGCAAGGTCTACCGCTACACCAGCAACCCCGACACCGCCACCGGCGACGGCATCGCGATGGCCTGGCGCGCCGGCTGCCGCGTTGCCAACATGGAGTTCATTCAGTTCCACCCGACCTGCCTGTACCACCCGCAGGAGCGCAGCTTCCTGATCACCGAGGCGCTGCGCGGCGAGGGCGCGCAGCTCAAGCTGCCGGACGGAACACGCTTCATGCAAGCGCACGACGCGCGGCTGGAGCTGGCGCCGCGCGACATCGTGGCGCGCGCGATCGACTTCGAGATGAAGAAGCACGGCCTGGACCACGTGTGGCTGGACGCCACCCACCTGGGCGAGGCGTTCCTGAAGGAGCACTTCCCGACCATCCACGCGCGCTGCCTGTCGCGCGGCATCGACATCGCGCGCCAGCCGATTCCGGTGGTGCCGGCGGCGCACTACACCTGCGGCGGCGTCGTCACTGACCTCGAAGGCCGCAGCGACCTGCCGGGGCTGTACGCGGTCGGCGAGGCCACCTACACCGGGCTGCACGGCGCCAACCGGCTGGCCAGCAACTCGCTGCTCGAATGCGTGGTGATCGGCGCCAGCTGCGCCGAGCGGATCGTGCGCACGGCCGACGTGCCCGCGCCCAGCGTGCCCGACTGGGACGAAAGCCAGGTCGAGGACGCCGACGAGCAGGTGGTGATCTCGCACAACTGGGACGAACTGCGCCTGCTGATGTGGAACTACGTCGGCATCGTGCGCACCACGCGCCGGCTCGAGCGCGCGCTGCATCGGATCAAGCTGCTCAAGGGCGAGATCGACGAGTACTACGCCAACTTCCGCGTCACGCGCGACCTGCTGGAACTGCGCAACCTGGTGGTCTGCGCCGAGCTGATCGTGCGCTCGGCGCTGATGCGGCACGAAAGCCGCGGCCTGCACTACAGCCGCGACTTTCCCGCGACGCTGCCGGTGAGCTTCCCGACGGTGCTCACGCGCAGGGCGCGCAGCACGCAGCGCTGAGGGCAATCGCAGCGGCCGGGCCGATCAGCCCAGCACGCGCATCGAGTAGTCGACCGCGCGCACATCCTTGGTCAGCGCGCCGATCGAGATGCGATCGACGCCGGTGGCGGCGATGTCGCGCAGCTTGTCCAGCGTGACGCCGCCCGAGACCTCGAGCAGCGCACGCCCGGCGTTGATCGCCACCGCCTCGCGCACCCGCGGCAGCGGGAAGTTGTCGAGCAGCACGCTGGTGGCGCCGGCCTGCAGCGCCTGCCGCAACTGATCCAGCGTCTCGACCTCGATCTGGATCTCGACCCCGGCGTTCAGCGCCAGCGCCTGCTGCATCACCTGCGGCACACCGCCGGCCGCGGCGATGTGGTTCTCCTTGATCAGGATGCCGTGCCACAGCGCCAGCCGCTGGTTGTGGCCGCCGCCGACGCGCACCGCGTACTTCTGCGCCTGGCGCAAGCCCGGGATCGTCTTGCGCGTATCCAGGATCGCGCAGCCCTTCGGGTTGGGTGACGCGCCTTCGATCGCGCGCACATGGCGTCGCGTGGCGCTGGCGGTGCCGCTGAGCAGCTGCAGGAAGTTCAGCGCCGGCCGCTCGGCCGACAGCAGCGCACGCGCGTCGGCTTCGATGCGGCACACCGTGCTGCCCGACGGCAGATCGGCGCCTTCGTCGAACAGCCACTCGATGCGCGCTTGGCTGTCCAGCGCGGCGAACACGCCATCGAACCAGTCGCGCCCGCACAGCACCGCGTTGTCGCGCACCACCACCTGCGCTTGGCTGGGCCGGCCGGCAGGCACCAGCAGCGCGGTCCAGTCGCCGCGGCCGATGTCTTCGTGCAGCGCATCGTCGATGTTGCGCTGGCGGGCCTGCTCCAGGCTCTCGTTGTCTGCCGCCTTCATGCCGCGCCGATGTTGGGCACGAAGCCGCTGCGCGGCTGGGCCACGCTTTGCGGGTTGGCCTTGACGAAATCGAGCATGCGCTCGATGCAGCCCAGTGCCTGGGCGCGCGTGGGCTCGGCAACGAAGATCTCGCCGCTGCCCTTGTCCAGACACTCGACCACGCCTTGCAGCGCGTTCATCGCCATCCACGGGCAATGGGCGCAGCTCTTGCAGGTGGCGCTGTTGCCGGCGGTGGGGGCTTCGATCAGCGTCTTGCCCGGCGCCAGCTGGCGCATGCGGTGCATCAGGTGGTTGTCGGTGGCGATGATGTACTGCTGCGCGCTGCCCTCGACCACCGCCTTGAGCATCTGCGAGGTCGAGCCGACGACGTGCGCCTGCTGGACCACGCCTTCGGGCGACTCGGGGTGCACCAGCACCATCGCGTTCGGGTAGCGCTCGCGCAGAAGTTGCAGCTCGAGCGCCTTGAACTCGTCGTGCACGATGCACTCGCCGTGCCACAGCAGCATGTCGGCGCCGGTTTGCTGCTGGACGTAGTTGCCCAGGTGGCGGTCGGGCGCCCACAGAACCTTGCGCCCCTGGTCTTTCAGGTGCTGCACGATCGCCAGCGCGCACGAGCTGGTGACCATCCAATCGGCGCGCGCCTTCACCGCGGCGCTGGTGTTGGCATAGACGACCACCTGGCGGTCGGGGTGCGCGTCGCAGAAGGCGGCGAACTCGTCGGCCGGGCAGCCCAGGTCGAGCGAGCAGGTGGCGTCCAGGTCGGGCATCAGCACGCGCTTCCCCGGCGACAGGATCTTCGCCGTCTCGCCCATGAAGCGCACGCCGGCGACCACCAGCGTGCTGGCCGTGTGGTCGCGGCCGAAGCGCGCCATCTCGAGCGAGTCGGCGACGATGCCGCCGCTGGCCAGCGCCAGATCCTGAAGGTCGCCGTCGACGTAGTAGTGGGCCACCAGCACGGCGTCGCGCGCCTGCAGCAGCTCGGCCGAGCGCGCCAGCGCCGCCTCGCGCTGCGCGGGGCTCAGCCGCTCGGGCACCTTGGCCCAGGCGCGGGCGGTGCAGGCCGCACCGCTGGCGTCCTGCCGGGTGAAGTCGTAGAGCACGGATTCCATCGTGGGCCTCCTTCGGGCCTGATTCGGGTCCAGTTCGAGTGTTGCTCGGGCTGCAGGGGGTGCGCGGATTGTCTCAGGCGGTCGCGAAGAAGCGGCTCGGCGGCTGGCCGACCGTGCGCCGCACCATCGCCGAAAAGGCGCTCGGGCTGGCATAACCCAGCTCGGCCGCGATCAGCGCCATCGGCTTGCGCTGCGCCGCCAGCCGCAGCGCGTGCGCCAGCAGCACCTGCTGGCGCCAGGGGCCGAACGAGGTGTCCAGCTGCTGGCGGAACAGCCGTGCCACCGTGCGCGGGCTGGCCGCGGTCTCGCGCGCCCAGGCTTGCAGCGTGTCGTGGCGCGATGGTTCGTGCAGCACCGCCTCGCACAGCGCGCGCAGCCGCTTGTCCTGCGGCAGCTCGATGCCCAGGCGCAGCGGCGCGGCGCGGCGCAGTTCATCGAGCGCCAACTCGCCGAGGCGGCGTTCGCGCTGCAGCGCGTCGGCGCCCATCGCCACGGTGCCGTCCATGCTGACGTCCAGCTGCAGCACCAGCTCGCGCAGCAGCGCCGACACCTCGAGCACGCGGCACTGGCTCCAGGCGGCGCTGGCCTCGCGCGGTACACCCGGGCCGACGCGAGCGCCGTCTTGGTGCACGTACAGCATGCGCAGGTCGGCCGCCTCGACCACGCTGACCACGTGCTCGATGCGCGGCGGGATCCACACCGCGCGCCAGGCCGGCACCAGGTAGGTGCTGCGCCCGGCGGTGATGCGCGCCACGCCGGACGCGCATACCACCACCTGCGCCCAGGCGTGGCTGTGTGGGGTGATCTCGGTGTCGGATTGCAGCTGCCGCGCCTTGGCGCGCACCGGGCGCTCGCGCGTGGGCACGAAGCGCTGCGGGTCCAGCGGCGGCAGCAGCGCGCGCGTTGGCCGGCGCTGCGGCTTGGGTGGCGTCATCGGCAAAGAGCGGCCTGGCATGTTCTCGACAGAAGATGGCGGGCTATCGTATCCCGGCCGCGCGCGGGCCGCCTACGATGGCGCCCATGTCCACACTCACGCTGCCGCCGACGCCGTTGCGCCGCGATGCCACCGTCGTCGGCTTGGTCGGGCTGGCGCATTGCGCCAGCCACTTCAGCCAGCTGCTGCTGGCGCCGCTGTTTCCCTGGCTGCGCGACGCTTTCGACGTCAGCTATACCGAGCTGGGCTTCCTGATGACGATCTTCTTCGTCGTGTCGTGCGTGGTGCAGACGCTGTCGGGCTTTGTCGTCGACCGTCACGGCCCGCGGCCGGTGTTGTTCGCCGGTCTGGGCCTGCTGGGCGTGGCCGCGCTGGGCTTTGCCGCGAGCCAGAGCTACTGGACGCTGGCCGCGTTCTCGGTGGTGGCCGGCATCGGCAACGGCGTGTTCCATCCGGTGGACTACACCGTGATCAACCGCCGCGTCGCCAAGCACCGGCTGGCGCACGCCTACAGCGTGCACGGCATCACCGGCAGCCTGGGCTGGGCGCTGGCACCGGCGCTGCTGGTGCCGATCACGCTGGCGTCGTCCTGGCGCGTGGCGCTGCTGGTGGCGGCGGGGCTGGTGTTTGGCGTGTTGGCGGTGCTGTGGTTGTGGCGCGGCGAGCTGCAGGTCGATCCGGTCGATCAACCGCAGGCCGCAGCACAAGCCGGCCGCACCACCCCCACGCCGCAAGCCGAACACGTGCTGGCCTTCCTGCGCATCCCCGCGGTGTGGATGTGCTTTGCCTTCTTCTTCTTCTATGCCGGCGCGCTGTCGATCGTGCAGACCTTCGCGCCGCAGTCGGCGCGCGCGCTGCACACGGTGCCGGCGCAGTGGGCGGCGATGTTCCTCACGATCTACATGGTGTGCAGCGCGGCCGGCATGCTGGCCGGCGGCTTCATGGCCAAGGACCCGGAACGCGCCGAGCGCATCGTCGGCATCGCGTTCGGGCTGGCGTCGATCGTCGCGTTGGCCATCGGATTCATGTCGCTGCCGGTGCTGGCGGTGCCGGTGCTGTTTGGCGCGATGGGCTTCGTCTCCGGCATGGCCGGGCCTTCGCGCGACCTGCTGGTCAAGCGCTCGGCGCCGGACAACGCCACCGGCCGCGTCTACGGGGTGGTGTACTCGGGGCTGGACATCGGCCAGGCGGTGGTGCCGCTTGGCATCGGCATGCTGATGGACCGCGGCGCGTTCAGCAGCGTGTGGCTGGCGCTGGCGCTGCTGCAAGGCGTGCTGATCGTCAGCGCGTTCAACGTGCGCCGGGTGCGGCGCACGGTGCCGGCGCCGGCTTGACGCGCGCGCGGCGCACGCGACGCACCGCCCGACCGCCCGACCGTCCGATGATCGCCCGCCTCGCCGGCCATGCCCTGGTCGAAGCCTTGATCGCCCAGGGCGTCGACACCGCGTTCGGCGTGCCCGGCGAGAGCTTTCTCGCGGTGCTCGACGGTTTTCACCAGCACCGCGACCGCATCCGCTTCATCGCCTGCAGGCAAGAAGGCGGCGCGGCCTTCATGGCCGATGCACAGGGCAAGCTCAGCGGCCGCCCGGGAATCTGCTTCGTCACACGCGGACCCGGTGCGGCCAACGCGGCCGTCGGGCTGCACAGCGCGTTTCAGGATTCAACGCCGCTGATCCTGTTCATCGGCCAGGTTGCATGCGCGCAGCGCGACCGCGAGGCCTTCCAGGAAGTCGACTTCCGCCAGATGTTCGGCCCCGGCACGCTGGGCATGGCCAAGTGGGTGGCCGAGGTGCACAGCGCCGATCGGCTGCCCGAGTACGTGGCCCGCGCCTTCCACACCGCGCTGCAAGGCCGCCCCGGCCCGGTGGTGCTGGTGCTGCCCGAGGACATGCTGAGCGCGATGACCACCGCGCCGGTGCTGCCGCGCGTGCAGCCGGCGCTGGCCTGGCCCGAACCCGGCGCGCTTGGCCGACTGCGCGAGCTGTTGCTTTCGGCGCAGCGGCCGTTGCTGATTGCCGGCGGCAGCGGCTGGGATGCCGGGGCGGCGGTCGCGTTGCAGCGTTTTGCCCAGGCCTGGCAGTTGCCGGTGGCATGCGCCTTTCGCTTCCAGGACACCTTCGACAACCGGCATGCGCTGTACGCCGGCGACGTGGGCATCGGCATCAACCCGAATCTGGCCGAGCATGTGCGCCGTGCCGACCTGATCATCGCGCTGGGCCCGCGCCTGGGCGAGATGACCACCGGCGGCTACACGCTGCTGCAAGCGCCGCGGCCGCTGCAAGAGCTCGTGCATGTGCATGCCGGCGCCGAGGAGCTGGGCCGCGTCTACGCCGCCGACCTGCTGCTGCAAGCGTCGATGGCCTGCGCGGCCAAGGCGCTTGCCACGCTGGTGCCGCCTGCGGTGCCAGCGTGGGCCGACTGGGCCCGCTTGCTGCACGCCGACTACGAAGCCAACCTGGTTGCACCGCCGGTCGAGCCGATGGACCTGGCCGTGGTGATGAAGACGGTGCAGCGGCTGGCGCCGGCCGATACCGTGTACACCAACGGCGCTGGCAACTTCAGCGGCTGGCTGCACCGCTACGTGCGCTATCCGGGTTTGCAGCACCACGGCCGCACGCAGCTGGCGCCGACCTCGGGCGCGATGGGTTACGGCCTGCCCGCGGCGGTCGCGGCAGCCTTGTTGCAGCCGCAGCGCACCGTGGTCAACGTCGCGGGCGATGGCGACTTCTTGATGACCGGCCAGGAGCTGGCCACGGCCAGCGGCTACGGCGCCGGCCGCGGCAGTGCAAAGCTGGTCAGTATCGTCGTCGACAACGCCAGCTTCGGCACCATCCGCATGCACCAGGAACGCGAGTACCCGGGCCGCGTCAGCGGCAGCGAGCTGTTCAACCCCGACTTCGCGGCGCTGGCCCGCGCCTACGGCTGGCAGGCGCACCGTGTCGTGGCGACCGCGCAGTTCGAGTCGGCCTTTGCCGCGGCATTGACCGCCGAGCGGCCAACGCTGATCCATCTGACGCTCGACGCCGAGGTGATCACTTCGCGCAGCTCGCTCAGCGCGATCCGCACGGTGGCGCTGCAACGCGCTTAGGCGCTGATCGGCAAGCCGCTCCTGGCCGGCGCCGCCCCGAGGGTCGGGAGACCGGGGTCTTGGACGCATGCCGGCCTTGAACGGCGGCTGCCGATGCCTGCGCATAATCCCGGATGTGGTGGCGGATCGGCCCACCCCTGCAACCCAACGGAGACAAGGCCATGCGCGTCGGTGTGCCCAAGGAGATCAAGGTTCACGAATACCGGATCGGCCTCGATCCGTCGTCGGTGCAAGAACTCGTCCAGCACGGCCATGAGGTCGTGGTGCAAAAGGACGCCGGCATGGGTGCCGGCATGACCGATACGGACTACACCGCCGTCGGCGCGAAGATCGTGTCCACTGCGGACGAAGTCTTTGCCAGCGCGGACATGATCGTGAAGGTCAAGGAGCCGTTGGCCGAGGAGCGCAAGAAGCTGCGCGCGGGCCAGATCCTGTTTACCTACCTGCATCTGGCACCCGATGCGCCGCAGACCCACGATCTGGTCGCCTCGGGCGCGATCTGCATCGCCTACGAAACCGTCACTGCCGACAATGGATCGCTGCCGCTGTTGACGCCGATGTCCGAAGTCGCTGGCCGCCTGGCCGCGCAGGTGGGCGCCACCGCGCTGGAGAAGGCCAAAGGCGGCCGCGGCGTGCTGCTGGGCGGCGTGCCCGGTGTGCCGGCGGCGGAGGTGCTGATCCTGGGCGGCGGCGTGTCGGGCACGCATGCCGCCACCATCGCGGTGGGCATGGGGGCCAAGGTCACCGTGGTCGACCGCTCGGCCGACGCGCTCAAGCGCCTGGCCACGCAGTTCGGCACCTCGATCTCCACGGTCTTCGCCACGCGCACCGTCATCGAAGCGCTGGTGCGCCGCGCCGACTTGGTGATCGGTACCGTGCTGGTGCCGGGCGACACCGCGCCCAAGCTGGTCACGCGAGACATGGTCAAGACGATGAAGCCGGGCGCGGTGATCGTCGACGTGTCGATCGACCAAGGCGGCTGCGTGGAGACGGCGCGCGCCACGACCCACGACGACCCCACCTATGTCGTCGACGGCGTGGTGCACTACTGCGTGGCCAACATGCCGGGCGCGGTGGCGCGCACCTCCACTTACGCCCTCAACAACGTCACGCTGCCGTTCGCGCTGGCGCTGGCCAACAAGGGCTGGAAGCAGGCGCTGATCGATGACCGCCATCTGCGCAACGGCCTGAACGTGTGCGAGGGCAAGATCACCTACGAGCCGGTGGCCCAGGTGCATGGCCTGCCGTACGTGACTGCGCAAAGCTTGCTGGGCCTGTAGACGGCGCGGCGCGGCCGTGTGGCCAGGTCCGCGGTCGTTGCGGGATGGTGGGCTGCCACAAAGGGCTATAAATCGGGCTGGACGCGAAAAGCGTGATGAGGAACCAGCCCATGAGCGGCAACATCATTGGCACCTGCGACCTGTGCGATGCCCACCGCGGCGACACCGACGGCGGCTTTCGCGTGCTGCCGCCGGTGTTTCGCGACTTTGGCGGCCGGCTGGCTTTCCACGGGCCGGTGGCCACGGTGCGCTGCCTGGACGACAACTCGATGGTCAAGGCTGCGGTCGAATCGCCCGGTGCCGGGCAGGTGCTGGTGGTCGATGGCGGCGGCTCGTTGCGCCGCTCGCTGCTCGGCGGCAACCTGGCTGCGGCCGCAGCCCGCAACGGCTGGGCCGGGGTGGTGATCGACGGTGCGGTGCGCGACCTGGCCGAGCTTGCTTGCTGCGAGCTGGGCATTCGCGCGCTGGCGCCGGTGCCGCTGCCCACCGAGCGCGCCGGCCAGGGGCTGCGCGACGTGGTGCTGCACATCCGCGGTGTGGTGGTGCGCCCTGGCGACTGGCTCTACGCCGATGCCGATGGCATGGTGCTGCTGCCGCACGAGGCCGCTGCATGATGAACAAGAAGCCGGGCAAGATCAGCAAGGCCAAGAAGGCCGCACCCAAGGGATCTGCCGCAGCCGAAGCGTCGGATGCCTCCGAGGCGTCCGAAGCTTCCGAATGGGACGTGATGCCAACCACGCCCGAGCAGATCGCGGCGGTCGTGCGCGAGTGCCGCAGCCTGGTGTCGCGCCGCGCGCTGCTCGCCGCCGCGGTGTCGGTGGTGCCGGTGCCGGGCCTGGAATGGGCCACCAACATCGGCGTGATGATCAAGGTCCTGCCCGAGATCAACCGCAAGTTCGGCCTCAGCGCCGAGCAGGTCGAGCGGCTCGCCCCCGACCGCAAGCTGGTCGTGTTCAAGGCCATCACCGCTGGCGGCACGATGCTGGTCGGGCGCATCGTCACGCGCGAGCTCGTGGTGGGCACGCTGAGCAAGGTCGGCGTGCGCCTGACCGCGCAGCAGGCCGCCAGGTTCGTGCCGGTGGCCGGCCAAGCCGTGTCGGCGGTGTTGACCTTCGGCGCGCTGCGCTACGTTTGTCTGCAGCACATCGACCAGTGCGTGGCCATCTGCGAGCAGTTGCACCTTCCGTCGCCCACGGTCGTGCCGAGCTGAACCGCCGACCGCGGTGCAGCTCGTGGGCCGCAAGCCTCGCTGCCGCCCCCGACTACAATCGGCGCCTGTTCGGGGCGTAGCGCAGCCTGGTAGCGCATCTGCTTTGGGAGCAGAGGGTCGCACGTTCGAATCGTGTCGCCCCGACCAATCAAATCAAAGACTTAGCCTCGGGCTACAGGTGGGCGGCGGTGGCGGTGCTACTGCGGTGCTACATCTTCGAGCATGTTGGAGAAACACTCAGTGGCGCTCTCGAAGGCGCGGCGTAGCGCCGCACTGGCGGTGCTGACCTTGTTCACCCCGCTGGCTTCCGCAGCCTGCTACCAGCTATTCGACCAGAAGAACAAGCTTGTCCTGCAATCGTCATCGGCCCCTGTGGACACCTCGAAGTCCTTGCGGGATGAGGTTGATCGACTGTTCCCCGGGCACTTCCTGATCGTCGGTGCCGATGGCCCGTGCCCCGAAGTGGATGAGTTGAGCCGCAGCCAGAACGCGGTCAAGCTGCCGGCCGAGTCGCTGAATCGTGGGCCTATTCAGATTGCTTCCGAATCCACGCCAGCCCGGACCGCGCCGCACACACCCTTGGGCAGCACCTACCGGCCGTCGCCCCCGACCTGTTACGTTGGGCCCCGGGGCGGGACATACACCATCACGAAGTCAGGCAAGAAGAACTACAGCGGCTGCTGAAGCTCGGGCTTGGCAGGCCACACCCCCCGACAGGGGGTGATGACGAGAGGGGGTCCTGCGAAATACCCTCTTCACACTCCAGCGGGCCGGGCCTGCGCTGGCTCCACCATCAAACCCAACATGGCAATGCGTTGTGATGACGACAAATAACCCGTGTCCGAAGTGTCACCAGCAATGGGTCCAGGACGGGCTTCTGGTGCCCTCGGAGTGCCCGAAGTGCGGGGTGATCTTCGCCAAGTTCTACGCTGCACAAGAACAGAAGCTCAAGCTCGATGCCGAGCGGGAAGCCAAGGCGAAGTTGGAGGCGGAAGCGCAAGCTACGAAGGAAGCGAAGGCTGCAGCGAAAGCTGCGGCAAAGGCGGAAAGGCAGGCGGCCGATGCGAAGGCGGCGGAAGCGCAGGCAGAGAGGGACAAGGCGGCCAAACTTTCCTCTTGCCCCGCTTGTGGAGGTGTGGTCGCAGTTGGCGCGAAGGCGTGCCCGCATTGCGGCAAGGACAACCCCGCGCCCCCGAAGAAGCCCACAAGTCGCATCAAGACAGTTGGTGCGGCGCTCTTCGTTATCTTTCTCATCTACTCCATGTCGCAAGGCAGCAAGACTGGGGGGTCGTCGGCACCGTCACCACCGATTACTGCCGAAGCGAAAACGGCCGCACAGCTCGCCATCAAACTCGCGGGCTACCGTTGCGACAGCGTCAGCTACATGGGCAGGCATGTGTTCAAAGTTGGGTTCCGGGTCACCTGCAACGAGGATCGCTACGCATACGAGCTAAACGACGAGGGCGGGCGTTGGGTGGTCAAGCTCGACTGAGCGGAGTTCGCGCGCCAATGCCTTCGCAAGCGCGCCGAGCGCGCGATCTTCATCAGGGTCGCGCATGTACATAGGGTGGGTGCTCCTCAGTCGCCGAGGCGATCATTGCGCGTCGAAGGCAGCACTTCGAACACGGCCGCAGACACATGCATGCGCCCCTGCCCGTCACCATAGATCCCACTGCGCCGCCGCACACGCTCGGTTTCCTCATGCGACTTGCGGTGCAGATAGGCGTCGTCACTCTCACCCGGCAACTTCGACACCATCGAAGCAGTGACAAGCCCACGCTCAGCCGCAGTCGGCGCCAACGGGTCCAACAACGGCCCGCGGGTCAGGTCCACACCCAGCGCCCCGCCAAAGTCACCAGGCAAACGCACCGTGCCCGCTTGGCCCATGAAACCCAGCTCTACACCAGGCAGCGCATCAGGCGCCGCCGCTGCAGCCCCGAGCTTGCGCGCGATCAACGCGAGCGCGTCCACTTGATCATCAACGCCATTGCCCGTCGCGAGCGGGAACATTTCCAGCTCGCGCCGCAACGTCGGCAACCAGCGCGCATCGGCCGGTGCATGCACTCGACGCGACAGGGTCAACGCGCGCAAGGGGGCCGCACGCGTCGCCTTGTCCTTGCCGCCGATCGTGAGGGCTTCAGGATGCACATAGCGGCCTGAAGCCTGAAGCGTGCCCGCGAAGATCGAACGCGACGCCTTCCAGAAGCTGTCATCGTCGATCAGGAACCGCGACGCATCCCAACGTCGCGCCAGCTCGCCGACCTTCAGCGCCGCAGTCTCGACGCTGCACCGCTCGCGGTACAGGTCGAGGATGTACAGATGGGCGATGCCGCCATAGGTGAACTGCGCGACTGCGGCGATGCAGGTGAAGTCGCCACCAGGCTGACCGGTTGCCAGGTCAACACACAAGCTGACGGTGCAGCGCGACAGCTCGGGCTGCAGCATCAGCGTGTCGATCGCGTCGGCGCCGAAGAACTGGCCCGTGTCCTGCAACGGCTGCTGTTGCCACATCGTGCGCCAGCGCACGTCATCAAGCATCGCGCTTTCGACCGTGCGGGCAGTGAACCACTCAGGCCACAACATCGCGCCTTCGGCGCGCCCGAGCGGATCATCTTCGGGACCGGCGAGCATGGGCAGCGTGATTGTCCTGACACGCGTGCTGGTGCCTGCGAAGTGCCGCTGCACGAAGCCGGGCGGATCGTTCCAGGCCATGCGCTGCTGCACCATGACGACTTTGCCGCGGGGCTTCAGGCGCGAGAACAGGTCGGACACCAGCCAATCGCTGATCTTCGCAAGCTGCGCAGGGTTCGCCGCAACTTCGAACGTCGCCACCAAGTCATCAAGCAACGCGAGGTCGGCGCGCCGCCCGAGCACGGTGCCGCCGACACCAACAGCGAATAGCCCGCCACCTTCAGGTGTGCCCCAACGGCCGGCGGCGGTTGAGTCTTCCGCCAGGCTCGACGATGTGCCTGCCATGCGCTGCCACGGTTCATCGGCCACCGTCTGCCGTATCTCGCGGCCGAACTTGAAAGCCAGCTCGGCGACGTTCGCACACAGCAGCAACTCGGCCGCGGGGTCGCGCAGCAGCGCCCATGCAGCCGCGAGCTTCACTGCATAGGTGCTCTTGGCGCTGCCAGGCGGCGCCAAGATCACCAGCACGTCGGCCGTGTCGTCGGCGATCAAGGCGCGAATGTTGTCGAGGATCAAGCGATGATGTGCCGCGGGCTTCAAGCCCAGCTCACGCGCGAACTCGACCGGATCAGCCCGACAGACGGCGCGCCGCTGCAGCAGCTCGCGCGCTGCGTTTACACGCGGATCGAGGGGTGCGGTAGCACCGGGGGTAGCACCGGTCATGGTGTGGGGTTGGTGTCCATAGGTAAAGCCTGGGGTTGCGCTTCTGCTCTTTCAGCAGATGTCGCGTCATTCGCGGGCAACAGCGCCAGCAATTCGCGATCAGACAGCCGGCCGATGTCGGCGCTGGCGTTCACCTGCAGGCTACGAGTCGGCGCGTTGGCGTGGCCGAACCTGGCGATCATCTCGGCGGCGCGAAGCCGCTCGCTCATGTCGGCCGCGGTGTTCTCGACAACCTGCAGCGCCAGCGCGATGGCGTGGGGTGTGGCGGCGCGCGCCATCTGCAAGGGTGTGACGGGGAATTTCGCCATCTCTTCAACGCGCTGAACGAGCTTCTGAATCGGCGCAAGCACAAGGGCCGTTGTCGCAGCGGCGGCCTGTTCGGCGGCCTGTTCGGCGGCCTGGGTGACGGCGCGGCCAGCGGCGCGGCTGACAGCCCGTTGAGCGAGGATGTCCTCGGCGACTTCGCGCGAGGCGCCGTGCGCAGCTTCGCGCAGGATCGCGGGGAGCTGTTCGCGCAGCTCGCCGCGCAGGCGCGTAGGGGCCGACGCGATGGTGTTGCGCAGGATCGGCGTTACCGCCTTCACAGCTCGACGCACCGCCGCTTTGGCGGCTTCACGATCAGCGGTGCGTTCGGCCTTGGTGGGCGCACCCGTCATGTGCCGGCGCGGATCGTGCCCGCGCACAAACGCACCCTTGCGCGGGGTAGAAGCAGGCTGTTCATGCATACAGCCATTCTGTCACGTTATGTCAACTGTATGTGGTGAAAGCTGGGCCGTTCATGGACCAGCTTGGGGGCGTGGCGGCGGGCGGCGTGGGGGGTCGGCGGGCTGTGCCGGTGTGCCGGTGTGCCGGCGCACCCCACTTCTCCCTGTATATATTTCTGTTACAACTTTTTTAATAGAAGAAGTGGGTTGCGCCGGCACACCGGCACACCGGCACAGCTTGCTGTCTCACCCCCCGCTGTCCGGGCTGTCGCCCGTGACGATGTAGGCGAGCAGTGTCGGCAGGGCTTCGCGCGGGATCGTCAGCACGCCCGGTTCGTTGGGGTCGAAGGTGGCGCCCCATTCGGGCGGCGGCATGCCGTGAGTGGCGTAGATGCGTGCCTGCCCGTGGCCGTAGCCGATGCGGAAGCGGCGCTGCCCGTCGCAGCGGATGGCGATCAGGCCGTGCTCCCTGACGATGTGTGCCCAGCCTGCGGCGCTGCTGTCGTTCACGTCGCTTCCCAGCATCTGGCCGGCGGTGGCGAAGTAGCGGTCGGGGTTGTCGTGCAGCCATTCGGCGACGGCGCGCGAGGCGCCCGAGCGGGATGCGTTGATGGCCTTGCGCTTGTCGTCGGTCGTTTCGGCGCGCTTGCCGGAGTTGAACGTGCGGATGTCCATCGTGGCGAGATGCCACTTCACGGCGGCGATGAAGCCGGGGTCGTGCAGCACCAGCTCGGCGAAGTCGGCGTAGTAGGCCTCGGGGCGGGGCTCTGTCGGCGCGAACACGACTTCGTGCCGGCGGTCCTGCGGGTCGATCGGCAGCGCGTCGGGGTGGTTGCTGAAGATCAGCCAGCGCATGGCGTTCAACTCGTCGAACTCGGTCGCGAACTTGCCGTTGATGACGCGGGTTTCGGCGGTCATGATCTGGCGCATCTTGGCTTCGACCGTGAAGCGCGACAGGCCGTGACTGCCGGTGTGGATTTCATCGACGATGGCGAGCCGCTTGCCTGCAATGCGGCTGTTGAAGCTGGAACCGATCAAGGCCTGCATATCGAGCGATGCGGCGACTTCGCCGGGCCACAAGCGCACCAGGATGCTTGCGAGCAGGTTGCGCCCGATGCCTTGCGTCAACGCGATGTTCAGCCAGCCGCGGTGCGGGAGCACGCCGGGCCGTTGTTCGATGTGGGCGAGCCATTGCAGGAACTCGGCTGCGCGGTTGCCGAACAGGTACTGCACGTGTTCGATGAACGCAGGCAGGCGCGGGTGCGTGGCTTCGACTGCAGGGGTCGGGGTCCACAGGTTGATGACGGGTTGCCCGTTCGCGAGTGCGAGGTGCGTGAGCAGGCGCGGATGGCCGATGGCGAAGCTGGCGGCGGCGAGGCGCTTCCGGTCGGCGTGTTCGAACCACAATTGAGCGATCGGCATGTACTTCTTCGTCGGCTTGCCGGTGGGGGTCTGCCCTTCGGTCAAGGTCTTGCAGTGGGCGAAGTGCGTGGCGAAGGCGGCGTTGGGCCACACGTGCACGCGGTTGTCGAGGATGACGGCGGTTGACGGCGTGGCCAGGGCGAGCGAGTAGCAGTGCTGCAGCATGTCGGCGAGCTTCCACGCCGGCCACTTGCTGGGCATCGGGGGCGCGGTATCGCCGATCGAGCGGTTCTCGGCCCGCTGTGCTTCACGGCGCGCTGCCGGATCGACGGCTTCGGCCGCCCCCACCGCGGCGCCGTCCGCGGCTGGCGCCGCTTCGGCTGGCGTGGCCTTGCCGGCGAGCTTGGCGAACATGGCCTGCGTGTTGGCCTGTTCGTGTTCAAGCACCGCGCCGAAGGCGGCTTCAGCTGCGCCGAGGTCGGCGCGATGGTCCAGCGTGACGAAGGCGCACCAGGCATCGAAGGTGCCGAGCAACGCGTCGCTGGCATGGTCGGACTGCCAAAGGTCGGTCTTGCCCGGAATCTCGCGCACGCCGTAGTCGCCGGTGGCGGTGGGCGGTGCCCAGCGTTTGCCGTCGGTGCTGTAGTTGTGGCGGATGAGGATGTCGGGAACCTTGTTGCGGCGGTTGAAGGCCATGCGGTGCACCGACTTGAAGGGCAGTTCGGTGCCGGGTGCGTTGTCGCAATGCGCGACAGCCTCGCGGGCCTGTTCTTCGGTATCGCCGCAGGCCAGGGCGAAGGCGCGCTGCTGCGCCTTGCGGAAGGTGTCGTCGGTGCTCAACCGCTGCCACCACGTGATGAAGTCGGATGGCAACTGGCGATCGTCGAGATAGGTCGCGCCGTTGCAGTAGTGCTGGGTGTAGGGGCCGCTGCCGTCGCGCAGCATGTAGCGCAGTCCTGGCACCACGTCTTGGCGCTTGCCCATGTTCAGCTCCAAGGCGACGCCCTTCGATGTCTTGAACGTGATGCGGCGCACGCGGGTCGGCACGGTGAACACGCTGCGTCCGCCGCTGTCGGGTCGGGTGCTGGCGGTGCGCACGCCGGCTTGCATCAGGGTTTCGAGGTCGAAGCCGAGTGCATGCAGTCCGCTGGTGGCCTGTTCCACGTTGTCGGGGTCGATCGAGCAGCGGCTGTTCTCTTCGAGCAGCATGCCGTAGCCAGTGGCGGCGGGGTCGATTTCGGTGATGACGTGGTGGCGCCAGTCGTTGCCGTGGGGCTTCTTGGTGTTGGGTTTCAGCTTGACCAGCTTGAACCCGGCGGCGAGCAGGGCGCGTGCCGGGTCGAGGTCGGGCGCGTCAGGATGGGCCGCAGGCGCTGTGTCGGGCTCGGGTGAGGTCCGCGCCTTGCGCGCGCGGCTGGCGGGCTTGCGCGCCCGATTCCGGGCCTTGGTGGAGGTGTCCTGCGGCGCCCTCGCGCCGCTGTTCGTCATGCCTGCCGAGGTCGAGACAATTCCCCGTAACGAAATGCGATCGCAGGCCTCGCCGGGCCAGATGTCGGGATCGTCATTGGCGGCGTCTGCGGCGACGCGCGTCATGTTGGCGATGCCGAGTTTGAACCGGGTGATGTCAAAGGGGGTGAAGGTCGGCGCGGTGGCGCTTGATGGGGTGCGGGTCATAGAATTCAAGCTCCTGTTTTCTGTACTTTCGGGCTGGCGGTGTTGCATGCCGTCAGCCCTTTTTCATGGCGGCGGCGCGTTGGGCGCGTTGTTCGGCCTTGCGGGCTTCGCGTTCGCGCTTGCGCCGCTCGACGCGTGGGGGCTGCATGTGGATGCGTTCACCGCGCGCCCGCGCCTGATGCAAGCCCCAAAGCAGCCCGTTCAATTCGTGGAAGTCGGTCATGTGGTGCGCCCCTCAGTGCTGTTCACTCGGCGGCGTGCGCTGCGCCGATGTGCCGATGGACCCTTGCTCCGGGAACGACCAGAAGCCATAGACGCAGCGCGCGCCGCCGCGGTTCGGGTCGTGGGTATCGTGGATCACGCCGTCGATGACGGCTGTGACGTGATGCCGGACGTAAACCGCCAAGCGGCCCGGCGGCAGTCCGTAGGCGTCCACGCACAGGCGCACCGTGCGCTTGCCGTGCCCGAACGTCGGTGTCCAGACAGCGCCGAGCGCGCGCATGTACTCCTTGAACCACTTGCGATGGGTGTTGATGCCTTCGCAGGCGGTGGGCTCGCGCTTGCCGCACAGCCGACTGGCGCGCTGGGTGCCCGTGCCGGCCGCCAGGGCGGCGTAAACCGCGGCGTAGGGCCGGCCGCTTGCAATGGCGATCGAGCGCGCCGCGCAGTCGCGGGGTGATGCGCCGTTCATGGTGGCGGCGAAGCCTGCGGCGGCACGCCCGCCGTCGTCGTACACGAACGGCAGGGGCAGGGGCAGGGGCTCGGGCTTCGGATGAAGCCGGCGCCAGTACCGCCGGTCGCGCCGATGCTGCTGCAGCGCCAGCCGGAGCCTCTCCATGTCGAAGCTGTCGGCGTTGAAGTCGGTCATGTCTGGGTGCTCCGCTGCGCCGCCAGCTCGACGGCAACCGCGATGCGCTTCGCCATCTGCTCGAAGTCGTCGCGCAGGTCCGACAGCACGCTGCACATGAGGTCGGCCACGCGCCGGCTGTCGGCGGGCTGCAGAAGGGCCGTAGGCGGGCTCGTGGCGACGTTTTCGGGGTCGGGGTGGTGTTCGGACACGTCGGCGGGCGCGAAGCCCGCCAGAAGGCCGTTCAGGCCGTTGGTGGGGGTGGTCATTGCAGGCCCTCGGGTGCTTGATCGGGGCCCGCGGCGGTGGCGATGCCGGTCAAACCGCAGATCGCGCGGAACAACGGTGTGATGTCGGTGCCGTCGAAGCCGGCTACGGCAGCCGCGGCGATGGCGGCGAGTTCCGGCGGTTCGATGTTGGTGGAGGTGTCAGGGGGCAGATGGATCAACAGATCGCGGTGCGAGGTCATGAAGGTTCCTTCGCTTCGGTGGTGGTGAGCATCAGCAGTTGCACGGCGCGCTGATGGCAGCTCACGTGCACGCCCCGCTGCTGCGCATGCGCCGGCAAGCGGTGTCCGCAGCCGTGACAGCGTTGCGACGGCGGCGGCTCGAAGCCGTTGCGCAGGCGTTCGGCCAGGTCGAGGATTCGGTCGTCGTTGTCGGGCGCGACGTTGGCCGACAACTGCGCGTGCATGCGGCGGCTCATGACGTGCTCCCGGCTTCGGCAACCAGCGCGTCGAGAACGGGGTGCACATCGATACGGTCAAACTTGGCGTGGTGCATCGCGGCGCGGAACGCAGTCGCGGCCTTCTCCCACGCTGCCTGCGCCCGCTTCGATGGCGCCTTCTCAGCCTTCTTCGGCGGCAGTGCGGCATCGGCATCGGCATCAGGCTCGGCCTTCGCCTTCGCCTTCTCCAACTTCGCCGCGGCGCGCTTCTTGCGGTTGAACTCGTCGATCGCCTTGCCGGCGCCATCAGGCATCGGCGCCTTCTCGACCTTCGGCTTCGCGCCGACCTTGCGACCTTTGCTGTCGATCTTCACGACGTGGGGAATTTCCCCCCGTGCTTCCAACTTCTCACGCTCGGCGCCGACCGTCTTGTGATCGGCCTTCACCTTCTCGGCGATGGCGCGATCGGACTGTTCGGGGTTGATCTTCAGTTCGTTGGCGATCAATGCGCGCCGCTGTTCGATCGTCAGGTGCCGGCGGTGCAGGTTCAGCGACAGCACCAGCGCCTGCGCTTCGGCGTCGCTGCCGGTGAACGTCTTTGACTCGACCGGCTTGCCGCACTCGATCGCGGCGCGCACGCGGTGCCGACCGTCGAGCACCTGGCCCTCGTACAGCGTGATCGGCTCATGAACACCGTGCGCTTCGATGTCGTCAACCAACATCGAGAACTCGGCCTGGCCCATCTCCGGCAACAGCAGCGCCAGACGGTGCACTTGCAGCGCCGTCAGGTCGGCCGCGTTCATTGCGCAGGCTCCTGCATGCACGCCGATAGCCAGGTGTCGATATCGCTCGGGCGGTAGCGCACCGCGCGGCCGAGCAGGACATAGCGAGGGCCGCGCCGGGCCTGACGCCATTGCTCGACGGTGCGCGGCTGCACCGCGAGCAGCTCGGCGACTTGCTCGGTGGTCATCAACGCCTGCGGGTCGGCGGCCTTCGCGGGCGGCTTCGCGTCAGCGCGGGGCTTCATGCCTGCACCTTCGGGTCGGCGATCTTGATGCCGAGTGCGGCGCGCAGATCGCCGCAGCGGACGATGACGCCGAAGCCGTTGATCAACGCGCAGTTGATCGGGTCGTCGTCACGAACCATCGGGTCTTCAGGGCTCGGACCGACCAGGCTCAGATGATCGGCGCGCACGTAGTCGCCGTGGTTGTGCTTGACGAACAGGGACTTCATGACTCGCATCCGAAAGCTGGGATGCGTCACTGTCGCCCGAGCACCCTGCCCGGTAATAGTCCCCCCCGAATTTCCGGGCAGGTTGTTACATCAGCGGCGCGCGGCCTTCCAAAGCGCGAGCGCGCTGCTACGCAGCTCGGGGACCACGCCGACGCCACCGGTCTTCCGCAGTTGGGCTACCAGCTCGGCAGCCAGCGCGGCCCGACCTTCAGGCGGGCTGTCGGCGACGTGGTTCTCGACGACGAATCGCGCTGCGGCTTCGCGCAACGTCAACCCCTGCAGCCGTGTGCGCTGGCGCACTTCGGCCACTGCGTTTTCCAGCGCCTCATCCCGCGGCCGTCCTGCGCGGCGGGTAGTGGCGCGGCGCAGCCCTTCGACGAACTCACGATGCGCGCCGACTTCGGCCAGGCGCATCAGCTCGGCCTGGGGGTCGGCGGCGCGCTCCAATCGGGCAGGCAGGAAGGTGAAGACACTCACGACGGCACCCGAAGGCGTCGGCCGCCAGCCTTGCCGTGCAGCGCCGCAGCGGCATCGGGGTCGGCCTCGACCGCCAGCAGGGCCTCGACCATGGGCGCTTCGCGCAGGCCGACATGCTGCAGGCGGAAGTCGAACAGGTCCAGCCTGCCGCCGTCGATCTTGCCGATGGCGGCCGGGCAGGCGGTGTGCCTGATCCAGCACAGGCCAAAGCGGTCCTTGCGGTAGATGGTCAGCTCGCCGATGGTCAGCTTCGGCAACCGCTCCATCAGGTCGAACAGCCGGGGCAGCGCCACCTTGGCCGGCGGCGGGGGCTCCACGGCCGTCACGACGGCACCCCGAAGGCATCGGCCGCGCGCTGCTGCGCGGCGCGCACGGGATCGAGCTGCAAGCGCGCGTAGATCGCGGTGGCCTCGTGCGACTTGTGCCCCAACGCCTTGCCGACGATATGCAGCGACGTGCCCTGATTCGCCATGGTGCTGCCCATCGTGCGGCGCAAGTCATGCATGCGAACACCAGCCAGGCCAGCGTCGGCCAGGATCGCCGACCAGGCACCTTTCGGCGACTCGACATGGCCGCTGGCGCTGCGCGACGGGAACACGAAACCGCTCGCGTCGCGATCCATCGAACGCAGGATTTGCAGCGCCTGCTCGACCAGCACCACGGCAGTAGGCCGACCCGACTTCTGATCGATGGCGGGCGAGTGCCACACGCCCTCGGCCAGGTCGAGCTGGTCCCAGCGCATCGCCGCGACGGCACCGCGCCGCTGGCCCGTCAACAGCAGCAGCAGGAAGAAGTCGCGCCAGGCGGGCGGCTGCTTCGCCAGCGCCTGCATGAGCTGCGTCACCTGCGGCAGCGACAGGAACACCTCGCGCTCAGCCTCGGGGGCCTTCGAGAAGCCGCTGGCGGGGTTCGCGCCCCTGTAGTGCTTCGCCTCGATGTTCCACCCGAACGCAGCGCGCAGCAGCTCGGCGGCGCGGTTCGCAGTGATATGGCTGCCCTCGCGCTGCAGCTCGGCGTGCCAGTCGTTCACGTCGCTGGTGGTCAGCTCGCTGGCCTTGCGCTTGCCGAACTTCTTCTCGATGCGCTCGCGCGGAGCCTTCAACTTGTCCAGCTCGGCGCACCTGCCGCGCTCGTCCAGCTTGCCGCGCGCCTTGTAGCGCAGCGTCAGCTTGTCGGCGACGTAGCGCTGCAGCAGCTCGGCCACGGTTGGCTCGATCCGCGCACGCTCCAGCGCCTGGCGCTTCACGTCTTGCGGCAGCGTGCCGGCGCTCGGCAGCAGTTGCGCCAGCTTGCGCGCCGCCGCGATATCGAGCTGCCGCCGCTGCTGCGCAATCCAGCTCGCCGCATCGTCGCCAGTCTTCACGGACTCGGGCAGCGGTGTCGGCGTGGCGCAGTAGCTGCCCAACGTGATCCGTGTCGGCTGCCCCGCAACCTTCCGGTAAACCTGCCAGGTCATCGCGCCCGTCGCCGTGACCTGCAGCAGCAAACCCTTCGGCCCGTCTTCGTCCCGGTGATAGTCCCTACCCGCAGCCGGCGGCTTCAACGCCGCGATGCTGGCCTTCGTCATCTTCATGCGCTGTCCCCTTCAGGTCGGTCGGTGCTACCGCTGGTGCTACCGGCTACATGAAGCCCGGTAGCACCACATGAACCATCTTACCAGGGAAGACAGCAGAGGATGTGCCTAAATGTGCCTAGGTAGTGGGTTTCAGCAGGTGGTTTGGGAGCAGAGGGTCGCACGTTCGAATCGTGTCGCCCCGACCAGATCCACAGCGTGAAAGGCAACTGCCGTTCGCCCTGTGCGATCCCCCCGCTGACCCGGGCATTCGCTGGCGCAACGCGATGCGATAGCCTGTACCGATAGCGGTCATGGGATAAATCAAAACTAATGACCCCCCTGGTTCGATACAGTCACTTCACTGACGCGGTTTGTCCATCCCTCCACCACCAAAGGAAGAGCATGTCGATCATCAACACCCAAGTCCAGCCGTTCAAGACCCAGGCGTTCCACAACGGCAAGTTCATCGAGGTCAGCGACCAGACACTGAAGGGCAAGTGGTCGGTGCTGATCTTCATGCCCGCTGCCTTCACCTTCAACTGCCCGACCGAGGTCGAGGACGCGGCCGAGCACTACGCCGAATTCCAGAAGCTGCAGGCCGAGGTCTACATCGTCACCACCGACACGCACTTCTCGCACAAGGTGTGGCACGAGACCAGCGCCGCGGTGGGCAAGGCCAAGTTCCCGCTGGTGGGCGACCCGACGCACACGCTGACCAACATGTTCGGCGTGCATATCCCGGAAGAAGGCCTGGCGCTGCGCGGCACCTTCGTCATCAACCCCGAAGGCGTGATCAAGACCGCCGAGATCCATTCCAACGAGATCGCGCGCGACGTCACCGAAACGCTGCGCAAGCTCAAGGCCGCGCAGTACCTGGCCAAGCACCCGGGCGAGGTCTGCCCGGCCAAGTGGAACGAAGGCGCCAAGACGCTGACGCCGTCGCTGGACCTGGTCGGCAAGATCTGAGTCCACGGCCGCCGGCCGCGCCTTGACGCGGCCGGCGGTGCAGCCGCGAGGCCTCGCACGCGCGAGGCCCGACACTCGAGCCGACAGGACCCTCGGGCCCTGCCGTCAGCCGCCGCACGGGCCGGCCGCTGACGACCGGGTCTGCTGACCCACGCCGTTGGAAGGACAGCACCATGCTCGACAGCAACATCCAAGCGCAACTGAAGTCGTACCTCGAGCGGCTGCAAGCGCCGATCGAACTGGTCGCCAGCCTGGACGACAGCGACACCGCAGCGCAGATGCGCGAGTTGCTGGACGAGATCGCCGCGCTCAACGACAAGGTCAGCGCGCGCTACGACGGTGCGGCAACGCGGCGGCCGTCGTTCCAGATCACCCGCGCCGGCGCCGACATGGGCGTGCACTTCGCCGCGGTGCCGATGGGCCACGAGTTCACCTCGCTGGTGCTGGCGCTGCTGCAGGCCGGCGGCCACCCGCCGAAGGTCGAGCCCGACGTGATCGAGCAGATCCAGTCGCTGCGTCCCGCCGACGGCAGCGAGTTCGTGTTCGAGACCTGGATGAGCCTGACCTGCCACAGCTGCCCCGAGGTGGTGCAGGCGCTGAACCTGATGGCGGTGCTGAACCCGCGGGTGCGCCACGTCGCGATCGACGGCGCGGCCTTCAAGGACGAGGTCGAGGCCAAGGGCATCATGGCGGTGCCGGCGGTGTTCCTCAACGGCGAGCCGTTCGGCTCGGGCCGCATGGAGCTGGCGCAGATCCTGGCCAAGGTCGACACCGGCGCGGCCGAGCGCGAAGCCGCGCGGCTGGCGCAGGTCGCACCCTTCGACGTGCTGATCGTCGGTGGCGGCCCGGCCGGCGCCGCGGCCGCGGTCTACGCCGCGCGCAAGGGCATCCGCACCGGCATCGTCGCCGAGCGCTTCGGCGGCCAGACGCTGGACACGCTGGGCATCGAGAACTATCCGTCGGTGCTGGAAACCGACGGTCCCAAGTTCGCTGCGGCGTTGGAAGCCCATGTGCGCGCCTACGACGTCGAGCTGATCAACAACCAGCGCGTGCAGGCGCTGGTGCCGGCGGCACAGGCCGGCGGCCTGGCCAGCGTCAAACTGTTCAACGGCGCCGAGTTGAAGGCGCGCACGGTGGTGCTGGCGCCGGGCGCGCAGTGGCGCAACGTCGGCGTGCCGGGCGAGGCCGAGTACCGCACCAAGGGCGTGGCCTACTGCCCGCACTGCGACGGCCCGCTGTTCAAGGGCAAGCCGGTGGCGGTGATTGGCGGCGGCAACTCCGGCGTCGAAGCGGCGATCGACCTGGCCGGCATCGTCGGCCACGTCACCGTGCTCGAGTTCCTCGACCAGCTCAAGGCCGACGCGGTGCTGGTGAAGAAGCTGCACAGCCTGCCCAACGTCACCGTGCACCTGAATGCGCAGACGCTGGAGATCCTCGGCGACGGCAGCCGGATGAACGCGCTGCGCTTCAAGGACCGCACGAGCGGTGCCGAGACCACGCTCGATCTGGCCGGCGTGTTCGTGCAGATCGGCCTGGTGCCCAGCACCGAGTTCCTCAAGGGCACGGTGGAGCTCAGCCGCTTCGGCGAGATCGTGGTCGACGACCGCGGCGCCACCAGCGTGCCCGGCGTGTTCGCGGCCGGCGATGCGACGACCACGCCGTACAAGCAGATCGTCATCGCCGCCGGTGACGGCGCGAAGGCGGCGCTGTCGGCCTTCGACCACCTGATCCGCCATTCGGCGACGGCCTGACGGGCAGCGCTCAGGCGGGCGCCGCCATCGTGCGATCGCGGCGCCACCCGTCCAGCCAGTACAGCAGCAGCGCGGCCCAGATCAGCGCAAAGCCGAGCAGCCGCGCGCGGTCGAAGGGCTCGTGGAACACCCACACGCCCAGGCCGAGCTGAATCGTCGGCCCGATGTACTGCAGCAGCCCGACGGTGGCCAGCGGCAGCCGCCGCGCCCCGGCCGCAAACAGCAGCAGCGGCAGCGCAGTCAGCGGGCCGGCCGCGAGCAGCCAGGCATCCAGCGCCCAGTCGCCTTGGCCCATCGCGCCGCGGCCGCTGAAGCTCCACCAGGCCAGCAGCGGCAGCACCAGCGGCGCGAGCAGCAAGGTCTCCAGCGCCAGACCTTCGAGCGCGCCCAGCGGCGCGGTCTTGCGCATCAGCCCGTACAGGCCGAAGCTGCCGGCCAGCGCCAGCGCGATCCACGGCGGTCGCCCGGCCAGCACGGCCAACCACAGCACGCCGGCCGTGGCCAGCGCCACCGCCGCCCACTGCACGCGCTCGAGCCGCTCGTGCAGCACCAGCACGCCCAGCAGCACGTTGACGATCGGGTTGATGAAGTAGCCCAAGCTGGCCTCGACCACCTGGTTGCTCTGCACCGCGTACACGTACAGCAGCCAGTTGCCCGACAGCAGTAGCGCACTCAACGCGAAGGTCGCGAGCCGGCGCGGCTGTACCGCCACGCCGCGCAGCCAGGCAAAGCGGCGCAGCAGCGCCAGCAGCAGCAGCACGAACAGCAGCGACCACACCGAGCGGTGCAGCACCACTTCGAACGGCGGCACCGCGGCGATGCGTTGGAAGTACAGCGGGAACAGCCCCCACATCACGAAGGCGAGGGCAGCGTAGACAATGCCGGGATTCATCGCGGCGCGCATTGTCGCCGCAGCCCGCATCGACCGCTTGCGAGGAGGTCTGTCCCATGAAACGCCTGGCCGTGCTCACCAGCGGGGGCGACGCCCCCGGCATGAACGCCGCGATCCGCGCGGTCACGCGCAGCGCGCTGGCCAGCGGCATCGAGGTGTATGGCGTGCGCGACGGCTTCTCGGGGCTGATCGACGGGCGCTTCGAGCCCTTCGGCCCGCGCCAGGTCGGCGGCATCCTGCCGCTGGGCGGCACCATGCTCGGCACCGCGCGCTGCCCGCAGATGCGCAGCGCGCAGGGCCAGCAGCAGGCGCTGGCGGCGCTGGCGGCGCGCCAGATCGACGCGCTGGTGGTCATCGGCGGCAACGGCTCGCAAAGCGGCGCGCAGGCGCTGGCGGCCCAGGGCCTGGCGGTGGTGGGCGTGGCCTCGACCATCGACAACGACCTGCTGGGCACCGACATCACCATCGGCGCGACCACCGCGGTCGATGTCGCGCTGGAGTCGATGGACCGGCTGCGCGTGACTGCCTCGTCGCACCGGCGCGGCTTTCTGATCGAGGTGATGGGGCGCGACTGCGGCTATCTGGCGGCGACGGTCGGCGTGGCCGGCGGCGCCGAGGTGATCTGCGTGCCCGAGCAGCCGATCACGCCCGAGGCAGTTGCTGCCGGCGTGCGCGACGCCTACGCCCGCGGCAAGACGCACGCGCTGGTCGTGGTGGCCGAAGGCGCGGCGCAGAACGCCGACACGCTGGCGCAGTACTTCAAGGCGCACGCCAGCGGGCTGGGTTTCGACATGCGCGTGTGCAAGCTCGGCCACGTGCAGCGCGGCGGCGCGCCGGGCGTGAGCGACCGCATGCTGGCCACCCGGCTCGGCGTCGGCGCGGTGCAGCAGCTTTGCCGCGGCCAGCACGGCGTGCTGATCGGACTGGTCGGCGGCCAGATCCAGGCCACGCCGCTGGCCGAGATCGCCAACCGCACCAAACCGGTCGACCTGGAACTGCTGGCGCTGGCGCAGACGCTGGCGCGCTGAGCGGTTCAAGCCGCGCCAGCGCCCTGTGCCATAAGCACCTCAGCGTCGGGACGCTCGGCGTACAGCCGCTCGACCAGCGCGGCGCGATGCGCAAGCACCGCGCGCTGGTTGATCGAGCCCTTGTCGGTGAGCTCGCCGCGGTCGATGTTCGGCGGCTCGGCCAGCAGCAGCGCGCGCGCGACCCGGTTGGCGCTGCCGCTGCCGTCCAGCCACAGCCGATCGAGCAGCTGCTGGAAGAACTCGCGCACGCCGGCGTCGGCCAGCACCTGCTCGGCGCTGGTCTGGCTGCCCAGGCCGAAGCGGCGCCTCGCGTCGTCGATGCGCGGGAAGATCAGCGCGCCCACTGCGTTGCGGTTCAGCCCGGTCAGCACCACGTCCTGCACCAGCGGGTCGCCGGCCAGCACGATCTTCATGCGCAGCGGGCCGACGTTGACGAAGGTGCCGGTGGACAGCTTGAAGTCCTCGGCGATGCGCCCGTCGAAGCGCAGCCCGCGCCGCGGATCGGCGTCATCGATGAAGCGCACCGCGTCGCCGCTGCGGTAGTAGCCCTCGTCGTCGAAGGCCGCGGCGGTGTGCGCCGCGTCGCGCCAGTAGCCGGGCATCAGGTTCGGCCCCTTGAAGCGGATCTCTAGCTTGCCCTCGGTGGGCACCAGCTTGACCTGCACGCCCGGCGCCGGCAGCCCGACATCGCCGCTTTGGACGTCGCTGCCCAGCGCGAAGGTGCAGGCCGGCGAAGTCTCGGTCATGCCCAGGCCGCTGAAGATGCAGATGCGCTCGCCGGTGGCGGCCAGCGCGTGGCGGTCGAGCTGGTCCCACACCGCCTGGCTCAGGCCGGCGCCGGCGAACATGAAGGCATTGACGCGCGAGAACAGCGACTCGCGCAGCGCGGCGTCGCCGTCCATCGCCCGGGCGATTTCCTCGAAACCCTTGGGCACGTTGAAGTAGAGGGTCGGTGCGATCTCGCGCAGGTTGCGCAGCGTCGGCGCGATGCCCGCCGGCGTGGGCTTGCCGGCGTCGATGTACAGCGTGCCGCCGTTGTATAGCGCCAGGCCGACGTTGTGGTTGCCGCCGAAGGTGTGGTTCCACGGCAGCCAGTCGAGCAGCACCGGCGGCTCGTCGGCGACGAAGGCGAAGCACTGGCGCAGCATCTGCTGGTTCGCGCACAGCATGCGCTGGGTGTTGATCACGCCCTTGGGCTGCCGCGTCGAGCCCGAGGTGAACAAGAACTTGGCGATGGTGTCGGGGCCGACGCGGCTGTGCGCTGCCAATTCCTCATCGCCCGGCGCGGTGGCCAGCAGCGCGTCGAAGCGGCTGATGCGCCGGCCCTGCAGCGCCGGGGCATCGTCGCCGCGGCCGAGCCAGACCTCCACCTCGGGCGGCATCACGGCGGCGATCGCGCGGCCGAAGGCGTGGCCGTCGGCGGCGTAGACCAGCCCCGGCGTCAAGGTCGCGACGATGTGCTCGAGCCGCGCGAAGTCCTGCGACACGGTGCTGTAGGCCACCGACAGCGGCGCGTAGGGCACGCCCACCCACTGCGCGGCCAGGCCCAGGGTGTAGTGCTCGAGGTCGTTGTCCGACAGGATCACGATCGGCCGCTGCGCATCCAGGCCGCGCAGCGCCAGCGCCTGGCCGATGCGGCGCACGCGCTCGAGCATGGCGGCGTAGCCGATCGTGATCCACTGGCCGTCGGGCCCGCGCTGCGCGACCTGCACACGATCGGGGATCTCGCGCGCCCAGTGTTCGAGGCGGTCGGTCAGCCGTTCGGGGTAGGGCAGCAGCGCCTCGGTCGAGCGCAGGTGGTGCACGCCGCTCGCGTCGACGCTGTGCCGCACGTCGATGCTGCCGCCGACGTGCACCGCACGGTGGCGCACCGCGCTCACGGCTTCGGCGCCTTCGCCACCTTGGCCGCGCGGCCGTCGAGAAAGTCGCGCATGCGCTGCTTGGCCGCCGGGTCGGCCTGGGCGATGGCGGCGACCAGCGACTCGACGAACAGGGCTTCCGTCGGCGGCAGCTCGGCGATGCGCGGCAGCGCCTGGATCACCGCGAAATTCGACAGCGGCGCATTGCCGCAGATCTTGTGCGCCAGCTCCAAGCCCTTGGCCAGGCCGGTGCCGGGTTCGACCAGGTAGTGGCTCAAGCCGGCTTGCTGGCCTTCGTCGGCATCGAGCACGCGGCCGGTGAGCATCATGTCGGCCATGCGCGCCGCACCGATCAGCCGCGGCAGCCGCACCGAGCCGCCACCGCCGACGAACAGGCCGCGCTGGCCCTCGGGCAAGCCGTAGTACGCGCCGCGCTCGGCGACGCGGATGTGCGCGGCCGCGGCGATCTCCAGGCCGCCGCCGATGACCGCGCCGTGCAGCACCGCGACCACCGGCACCGGCGCGTACTGCAGCTTGTCCAGCACCGCGTGCCACATGCGCGAGTGCAGCACGCCTTCATACACGCTGCGCTCGGCCAGCTCCGCCAGGTCCAGCCCGGCACAGAAGTGCTGGCCCTCGCCGCTGAGCACGATGCAGCGCACTGCGGCGTCGAGCTGAGTCAACGCGTGCTCCAACTGCAGCAGCAGCGCATCGTTGACCGCATTGCGCTTGCCCGAGCGGTTCAGCCGCAGCTGCAGCACCGCGGCGTCGCGTTCGCTGCGGATCAGCACGTCTTCGCGGGCATCGGGGGGCAGCGTCATGGCGCGTCGGCCGCGGCGGGCGGCAAGGGCAGGGCGGGTCGGCTATGGTAAGCACCAGCGCGCGGCGGCGGCGCCGGCGATGCCCCCGAATCCAAGCAGGAGATGCCCGATGAAGGTCGACGAGTTGATCGCGATCGACACCCACACCCATGCCGAGGTGTCGTGCTGGAACCCCTTCGACGCCTACGGCGAAGAGTACGACCGCGCCGCCGATAAGTACTTCCGCAGCAATCGGCGCCCGACTATCGCCGAGACGGTGGCCTACTACCGCGAACGCAACATCGGGCTGGTGATGTTCACGGTGGACGCCGAGACCAAGCTGGGGCGCCGGCGCATCCCCAACGAGGAGATCTGCGAGGCCGCGCGCGACAACGCCGACATGATGATCGCCTTTGCCAGCATCGACCCGCACAAGGGCAGGATGGGCGCGCGCGAGGCGCGCCGGCTGATCGAGCAGCACGGCGTCAAGGGCTTCAAGTTCCACCCCACGGTGCAGGACTTCGAGCCCTACGACAAGATGGCCTGGCCGATCTACGAGGTCATCGCCGAGCACAAGCTGCCGGCGATCTTCCACAGCGGCCACTCGGGTATCGGCTCGGGCATGCGCTGCGGCGGCGGGTTGCGGCTGCGCAACAGCAACCCGATGCTGCTGGAAGACGTGGCGATCGCGTTCCCGGACATCCAGATCGTGGTCGCGCACCCGAGCTGGCCGTGGCAGGACGAGGCGCTGAGCCTGGCGCTGCACAAGCCGAACGTGTGGATCGACCTGTCGGGCTGGAGCCCGAAGTACTTCCCGCCGCAACTGGTGCAGTACGCGAACACGCTGCTGGCCGAGCGCATGCTGTTCGGCAGCGACTACCCGCTGATCACCCCCGATCGCTGGCTCGCTGACTTCGACGAGGCCGGATTCAAGGACCGCGTCAAGCCCGGCATCCTGAAGGGCAACGCGATGCGGCTGCTGGGGCTGCAGTCCAGCTTGCAGGCCGCGGCCGGCGCGTAGCGGCAGGCGGCCGCCTTAGCGCGTCAGGCGCGCCCAGGCTTCGTACAGGTCTTCGCCCTCGTCGCGCACCGGCAGGCTGCGTAGCGGCATCTCGCGCTGCTCGATCGGCCGCGCGATCTCCAGGTAGCCGCGCTCGGCCGACAAGCCGTGCGCTGCGCCGTCTTCGTTGGAATAGGCGTAGTAGACCTGGGTCACGCCGGCCAGGTACATCGCCGTCAGGCACATCGGGCACGGGTAGCCGCTGGCATAGACGGTGCTGCCGGACAAGTCGGTGCTGCCCTGCGTCTTGGCGGCGATGCGCACCGCCTGCATCTCGGCGTGCGCGGTGGGGTCGCACAGCGCGTCGACCTGGTTGACGGCGCTGGCGAGCACCTTGCCGTGGCGCACCAGCACCGCGCCGAACGGCCATGTCTTGCGCTCACGCAGGTTGCGCATCGCCAGGCGGATGGCGTCGAGCATGTGCTTGTCGGCGCTGGAATCAGGACGGTTCATGACTCGAGACTCCTGCCGCAATCAAGGGCCGCATCGGGTTGAAGAAGGCGCGCTGCACTCAGCTTGGGGATGGGTGCGCACCGCGCCGCAGGGCGGCTTGACGCTCAGCGCGCGCTTGCGCGGCGGCCACGGCTTCCAGCGCCGGTGCGTCCACCACCACTGCTCGGGCCGGCGCACGATCAGCCGCTCGAGCGCACGGTTGAACTCGCGCGTGGTCTGGCGGATCGCCTCGTTGGTGTCGGCGTGCTCGACCACCGGCACCGGCGCCTCGAAGCGCAGCACGTGCTTGCCGTTGCGCTCGCGCCAGCTCGCCGCCGGCACCACCGGCGCGCCGGTGGCCAGCGCGATCACCGCCAGGCTGCGAAAGGTGCCGGCGGCGTGGCCGAAGAACTCGACTTGCACGCCGTCCTTGCGCTGCGCGTGCTGGTCGAACGGAAACACCACCAGGTCGCCTGCAGCCAGCCGTTCGAGGATCGCATCGAGCCCGCCGCGCTTGGGCAGCACGCCAAAGCCGGCCTTGCGAAAGCGCCGCGTCACCAGCCGGTCCAGCCATTCGGGCCGGATCGGCCGGCGCACGAAATGAAAGCGCCCGTTGGCCTGGGGAAAGCTCGCCAGCCCCGCGCTGGTGGCGACCTCGAAGTTGCCGAAGTGGCCGGTGAGGATCAGCACCCCCTTGCCCAGCGCATGCGCGCCCAGCAGGGTGTCGAGGTTATCCACCCGCACCATCGCCATGCGCCGCGCCCGCGGCAGCCACGGGTAGACCGCGAACTCCCACAACAACCGGCCCAGATGGCCGTAATGCGCCTGGGCGAGCCGCACGATCTCGGCCTCGTCGACGGCGTCGCCGTACACGCGCCGCAGGTTGTCCAGCACCACGCCGCGGCGCAACGGCAGCAGCCGGTACAACCACTGCGCGGCCAGCGACGGCTCGGCGTGGGCCGGGCGGGCCACCGCCATCGCCGTGGCCTGGCCGCGGTCGTGGGTCAGCGACAGGCTGATGCCGCTGAAGCGGTTGCGCCCCAGCGCCAGTTGCGCCGCATCGCTGAGCACCGCTTTGGGCGCGCCATAGCCGTCGCGCACGATCGAGAAGTCGACACTGCCCAGCGCGCCCAGCGCGGCTTCACGCGGGAACAGCTTGACGCAGGCTTCCTTGGCGGCGAAGCGCGCAGCCAGGCTGGCCGCGCGGCCCGGCCCGTCGCCGGCGTCTTGCAACTCCTGCGCCGAGAAATAGTTGCCCAGCTCGCCGACCGGGGTTTCGTTCAGCAGCCGCTCGATGCGCGCGAGCTGCACCGTATCGACGCCGCAGCGCGCGGCACCGTCGGGCAGGGTGGGTGATGGCGGTGCTGCGCTCACGCCGGCGTGGCGCGCAGCAGGCATGCCGCGTTGCTGCCGCCAAAGCCGCGCGACAGCACCAGCGCCACGTCGCCGCGCGGCACCGCGTGCGCCGCGCTGGCGGCGATGGCCGCACCTTGCTCATCGATTTGCTCGAGCCCGGCGATGCCCGGCACGCTGCCAGCGCGCAGCGCGTGTACCGCCAGCACCGCGTCGATCAACCCGGCGGCGGCCAGCAGGTGGCCAAAGGCCCACTTGAAGCCGGTGACCGGCGGCATGGCGGCACCGAACACCTGTTCCAGCGCTTTGGCCTCGGAGCGGTCGGAGTTGGGCGTGCCGTTGCCGTGGGCGACGACCATGCCGACATCGGCGGGCTGCAGCCCGGCATCGGCCAGCGCGGCGGCGATCGCGCGCGTCAAACCGTCGCCGTCGTCGCGCACCGGCAGCAGGCCCTGCGCCTCGCCGGCGCTGCCGCTGCCCAGCACCTCGCCCAGCACCGCGGCGCCGCGCGCGGCCGCGGCGTCGGCGGTCTCCAGCGTCAGCGCGGCCGCGCCTTCGCCCATCGCGCTGCCGTCGTGCCGGGCGTCGAATGGCCGCAGCGCCTGCGCCGACAGCAGCCCGAGCTGGTGGTAGTACAGCAGCGTCTGCGGCTCGATCGGCGCGTCGTGCGCGGCCACCACGGCCCGGCTGCATTCGCCGGCTCGCAGCGCCGCCGCGGCTTCGGCCAGCGCCAGCAGCCCGCTGATGCTGTGGTGCGTGACGCAGGCGTTGGGCCCCTTCAGGCCGTGGCGGATGCCGACGTGGCCGAGCACGTTGTTCGGCAGCGAACGCAGCAGCCACAACGGGTTGACCGTGTCGGCGAGCTGCGCGCCAAAGGCCGGCAGCTCGCCCTTGGCCGCGGCGATCAGCGGCAGGTAGTCGTACTGGTTGGCGAAACTGCCGCCGCCCGAGCCGACGAACACGCCGGTGGAGTCGGCGAAGGCGGCGGCCGCGGCCTCGTCCAGGCCGTCGCGCCAGGCGGTGAAGCCGGCCTGCTCGATCGCGCGGTCGGCCGCGTACAGGCCGAACACGTCGGTGCGGCGGATGTGCTTGAGCAGCTTGCGGTCACCGGTGAGCTTGCCGGCGTTGTAGTCGGCCACCTCGGCCGCCACCGTGACCGGCCAGCCGCTGCTGTCCCACTGCGTGATCGGCGCGATGGCCGAGCGGCCGGCGTGCAGCGCGCCCAGGATGGCCTCGGGCGTGGCGCCAGCGCCGCAGATCGCGCCGCTGCCGGTGATCAACACGCGCGGTGGCTTCACAGCAGCGCCTCCACGTCGTCGGGGTGCCTGAAGGCCAGGCAGCTGTTGGAGCCGCCGAAGCCCAGCGAGTTGGACAGCGCGATGCGGATGCGCCGCTGGCGCGGCGCGTCGCGCACGATATCGACATCGCAGTCGGGGTCGAGCTCGCACAGGTTCGCGTTGACCGGCAGCGTGCCGTGGTGGATGGCCAGCGCGCACACCGCGGCCTCCACCGCACCGGCCGCGGCGATCAGGTGGCCGGTCACGCTCTTGGTGGAGCTGACCGCGAGCTGCATGCGCTGCTCGCCCCACACCGCCTTGACCGCCGCGCATTCGCTGCGGTCGTTCATCGGCGTGGAGGTGCCGTGCGCGTTCAGGTAGTTGACGTCGGCAAGCTGTGCGCCGGCATCTGCGACGGCCTGGCGCATCGCCTGGATCGGCCCGTCGCCCGACGGGTGCGAATCGGTGATGCGGTAGCTGGACAGCGAGTTGCCGTCGCCGGCCAGCTCGGCGTAGATGTGCGCGCCGCGCTTTCGCGCCGCGTGCCATTCTTCCAGCACCAGGAAGCCCGCGCCCTCGCCGAGCACGAAGCCGTTGCGCGTGGCGTCGAAGGGGCGGCTGGCGCGCTCGGGCGTGTCGTTGTCGGGCGACACCGCGTTGAGCAGGCAGAAACCCGCCAGCCCGACCGGGTTGATCATCGAGTCGAAGCCGCCGGCCAGCACGCAGTCGGCCTCGCCGCGGCGGATCAGCTTCAGCGCGGTGCCCACCGCCTGGCCGCCGGACGCACACGCGGTGTGCACCGAGCTGCTGTAGCCCTCGATGCCGAACACCCGCGTCAGCAGCGACGCGCCGCCGGTGGCGTTGCTGCGGCAAAACACCAGCGGGTCGGCCGCCGAACCGTGGGCCTGCAGCAGCCGCTGCGGGTCGATCTCGCCGGCGGGCGCGGCTTCGCGCTGCACCTGCGCCAGCTCGTCGTAGCTCACGCCCATCATGCCGGTGCCGACGACGCAGCCCCAGCGCGCGGCGGTGGCGGCGCTCGGGCGGATGCCGGCATCGGCCAAGGCCTGGGCCGCGGCCACCAGCGCGAAACGGTGCGACCGGTTGGCCAGCTTCAGCAGCTTGCGATCACCGGCGGCGCGCACCACGGCCGCCTCGTCCAGAGCCTTGACCTCGGCGGCGATGCGCACCGAAAAGCCGCTGGCGTCGAAGCTGGCGATGCGCGCGGCGCCGCTGCGCGCGGCCAGCAGCGCGCTCCAGGTGCTGGCCACGTCGTTGCCGACCGGGGTGACCAGCCCGAGGCCGGTGATCGCCACGCGGCGGCGTTGGCTCATGTCGTGCTCTCCGGGGTGACTTCGATGCGCGCGCTGGCCACCGGTTTGTCGTCGCCGCGCGCGCTGAGCTTCAGCCTCGCGCGCTGCGCGTCGATGTCTTGCAGCACGGCTTCGAGCTGCAGCGTCGCACCGGGCGCGGTGAACGAGCGGATCTTCACCTGGCTGACCTTGGCCACCGCCAACGTGCCCGCGCCGGCCAGCGGTGCTGATTGCCCGGCCAGCTGCAGCGACAGCGCCGCCAGCGCGTCCATCAGCAGCGTGCCGGGAAACACCGCACGGCGCGCGAAGTGGTCGCCGAAGTACGGCGCCGCCGCGGCCTCGGGCACCTGCAGCGTTGCCGTGATGCGCTCGCCCGGTTGCAACTGCAGGTCGCGCAGGGCGGGCAGCGGCACGCCGCCAAAGCGGCCCGGGGCGGTGCCGGTGCCGATCAGGGTATGGAAGTCGGCGCGCACCGCCTCGGGCGCATCGAATTCGTCCATCGCCAGCATCGGCCCGACGCTGTCGACCAGCTCCAGCGCCAGCCGGCCGCCGATCAGCGCCTTGCCGCTGTAGGCCACGGCCTCGGCGTCGCAGCGTTCGATGTCGGCCTGCAGTTGCAGCGTGCAGCCCGGACGCGGCTGCAGGTGGTAGTGCACCGTGTTGGCCAAGCCCGCGACCGGACGCAAGGCGAAGTCAAGCCGCGCCATCGCCGACCAGGCGGCCAACTGCCCGACCGCCTCGGCCATCAGCGAAGCCGGAAAGCGCACCCCGGCCGGCACCGTGTAGACGCCTTCGATGCGGCCACCGTCGCGCCGCGTGATGCGGTCGACGAAGGAGAAGCTGCGAAAGCGCCCGGTCACTCGGGGGAGCTCAGGCGGCCAGTGCGCGCTGCGCGCGGATCACCACCTTGCAGAAGGTCTCGGTGGTGAACAGCCGCGGCACGTCGGCGGCCTTCAGCGGGGTCTTGAAGCGCTCGGCGGGCACTTCGCTCAAGAACTCGCGCAGCCGCGCCAGCCCGGCCTCGGTGACCACGCCCTTGGTCTCGAACTCGGCCTCGGGCAGCGGGCCGCGCGCGTCCTCGACGATCTTGCCGCGCGGGATCTTCACGCCGAAGCCCTTCTCGAGCCGGAACACCAGGTCGAGAAAGTCGATCGACTCGGCGTCCAGGTCGGCGATCAACGACGACTGCGGCTTGACCTCGTCGACCTCGCAGCCGAGCGCGTCGGCGACGATCTGCGCGACCTTGGGGTAGACCTCGTCGATCTGGGCTTGGCTGATGGCCTGTTCTGACATGGGAATTCCTTCTTGCTGTTGCGGCGCTTGCAGCGATGGCTGCGCTTGCCGCTATTCCATCTTGAAGCCGCCGTCGACGTGCAGCACCTCGCCGGTGATGTAGTCGCCGAAGCGCGAGGCGAGAAACCACACCGCGTGGGCCACGTCCTGCGCCTGTCCGTAGCGGCGAAGCAGGATTCGCGTCTTGATCTGATCGTCGGCCAACTCGCGCACCTGCTGCGACATCTCGGTCTCGATCACGCCGGGGGCCACGCAGTTTACCGTGATGCGCCGCGACGCCAGCTCCACCGCCATCGCCTTGGTGAAGGCGTTGATCGCGCCCTTGCTGGCCGCGTAGTTGGCCTGGCCGCGCCCGCCCTTGTCGGCCGCCACCGAGCTGAGGTTGACGATGCGCCCCGAACGCTTGGAGATCATGTGGCGCGCCACCGCGCGCGTGACGTTGAACGCGCCGACCACGTTGGTGTCGAGCACCGCGCGGATGTCGTCGTCCTCCAGCATGCCCAGCAGGTTGTCGCGCACGATGCCGGCGTTGTTGACCAGCACGTCGATGCGCCCGCGCTGCTCGACGATGCGCTCGACCGCATCGGTCACTGCGGCGGCATCGGTGACGTCGGCGCGCAGCGCCTCGCAGCGGCCGCCGGCGGCGAGCACGCCGTCGACCACCTCTTGCGCGGCCGCCGCGTTGTCGCGGTAGAAGAACACCACGTCCATGCCGTCGCGCGCGAACAGCTCGACGATGGCGCGGCCGATGCCGCGGCCGCCGCCGCTGACCAGCGCCACCTTGCCCGCCAGGCCCGAGTCGATGTCCATGGCACAGCTGCTCAGCCGGAGATCGCGAAGCCGCCGTCGACGAACAGCGTGTGGCCGTTGATCATGCCGGCTTCGGGCAGGCACAGCAGGTACACCGCGCCGGCGACGTCGTCGGGGGTGAGCACCGGGCCGGCCGGGGTGCGCGCGCTGAACGACTCGAGCACCTGCTCGCGGTTGGGAAAGTACGCCAGCGCGTCGGTGTCGACCACGCCGGCGCTGACCGCGTTGACGCGCACGCCGTTCGGGCCCATCTCCTGCGCCAGTGATCGCACCAGCGATTCCAGCGCCGCCTTCGATGCGCCGATGAACGCGTAGTTCGGCATCGCCCGCACCGAACCCAGGCTGGACATCGCGATGATGCGCGCGCCCGGGCGCAGCAGCGGCGCCGCGCGCTGCGCCAGCAGGTTCAGCGCGAAGGCGTTGGTTTCCATGCACCAGCGCCAGTGTTTCAGCGACATCTGCAGCGCCGGCTTGAGCACGCCGCTGGCGGCGTTGCTGACGACGATGTCGAGATGGTCGAAGTGCTTGCGCAGCTCGGTGAACATCTCGTCCACGCTGTCGGGCTGGCTGACGCTGGCCTGGATTGCCACCGCGCGGCGGCCCAGCGCGCGAAACTGCTCGCACAGCGCCTCGGCCTCGGCCTGGCTGTTGTAGTAGTTGACCACCACGTCGCAGCCCGCCGCTGCCAGCTTGGTGGCCACCGCCTTGCCGATGCCGCGCGCCGCGCCGGTCACCAAGGCCACCTTGCCGCTGAGCGTGGGCGCGGTGGCGGTGGGTGAGGGGGTCGAGGCGGTCTGGCTCATCGTGTCGGGTGGGGTTGCGGGGCGCGGCGGCCGGCGTGGCGGTGCTGGCCGGAGCGGGCGGAATTGTAGGCCTGCCCGCTTGCCGGTGCCGGGCCGGCCGTGCTTGCGCGGCGACGCGGCGCGCCGCGTCGCTCAGGCCCGGCACGACCGAAGCCGGCGCCCGCGAGCGGCAACAATGGCCGCTTTGCGCCCACGACCCGGACGGCGGCGCTGCTGCTGCCGCCGGGCCTGCCGGAGCGAGTCGATGCCTGATCCGCACCCCATCGTGATCATCGGCGGCGGCCATGCCGCCGCGCAGCTGTGCGCCAGCCTCGTCGAAGCCGGGCAGGGCGCACGCGTGCAGCTGGTGTGCGGGGAAGCCGAACTGCCGTACCAGCGGCCGCCGCTGTCGAAAGGCTTCTTGCAGGCCTCGGCCGACGCGTTGCCGCCGCTGCAGTGGCATCGACCCGAAGCCTGGTACGCCGAGCACGGCATCGCGCTGCACCGCGGCGACCCGGCGCTGGCCATCGATCGCGCGGCAACGTGCGTGACGCTGCGCTCAGGCAGCGTGCTGCGCTACGACCGGCTGGTGCTGGCCACCGGGGCGCGCGCGCGCCGCCTTCCTGGCTTGCGCGAACCGCTGGCCAACGTCTCGTTCGTGCGCGACGCCGCCGACGCACGCCGCTTGCGGTCGCGCCTGCAGACCGCGCCGCGCCTGACCGTGCTCGGCGGCGGCTTCATCGGGCTGGAAGTTGCGGCCAGTGCGCGCGCGCTGGGTTTGGCCGTCACGGTGATCGAATCGGCACCGCGTCTGCTGTCGCGATCGGTGTCGCCCGAGGTCGCGGCGCAGGTGCTGGCGGTGCACCGCGCCGCGGGGACCGAGCTGCGCGTCGGCGTGGCCGCCGGCCACTTCGAGATCGACGGCGACCGGGTGGTTGCGCTGGCGCTGGATGGCGTGCGCGAGCCGGTGGAGCAACTGGTGGTCGGCATCGGCGCGATGCCCGAAGAGACGCTGGCCAAGGCCTGCGGCCTGGTCTGCGAGAACGGCATCGTCGTCGACGCCGGCATGCGCAGCTCGGACCCGCGCATCCTGGCCATCGGCGACTGCAGCAACTTCGCGCTGCACGGGCGCAGGCTGCGGCTGGAGTCGGTGCAAAACGCCAACGACCAGGCGCGCATCGCGGCCGCAACGCTGCTCGGCCGCGATGTGCGCTATCGGCCGCTGCCTTGGTTCTGGTCCGACCAGGGTGCGCTGCGACTGCAGATCGCCGGGCTGATGCCGCCGCACGCCGAACGTTGGCGCCGCCCCGGCGCCAGCGACGCGAGTTTTTCGGTCCTGCACTATGCCCGGGGGCGGCTGGCCTGTGTCGAGTCGGTCAACGCGCCGCTGGACCACGTCGTCGCGCGAAAGCTGCTCGAGGCCGGCATCAGCCCCGACCCGCTGGCGGCTTGCGACCCGAAGCTACCGCTGAAAAACCACCTGCCGGCGGCCTGATGAGGGGCTTGGCCGGCTGGTCTGGCCCGCCCGGCAGGACTCGAACCTGCGACCTGCTGCTTAGAAGGCAGCTGCTCTATCCAGTTGAGCTACGGGCAGCCTCGCGCTGACGCTGCGGATTCTAAGGAGCACGGCCTGACAAGGCTGGCCCGCTGCCGGCACCAGCGCCGCGGCGCCAGACATGCAACATGTCGCACACGATCGCGCTGCAGACGGCGCGGCGACTGCCGATAACCCTGGCAATCGGCTGTCAAGCCGCGAGTGGGCCACGGCCGTGCGACGACCAAGCTGCGAGCGCACGGCCGCAGTCGCCCTTCCATCATCCACGCAACCACCCGAGTGGCCATGCTCGATTCGATCAAACGCTGGTTCGGCGCCACACCGGCGGTGAACGTCCCCGGCTGGGGTGAGCTGTCGCCGTGGGCCAAGCAGCACCAGTGGGCGCTGCGTGCGGTGCGCGAGCCCGATGGCTTCGTCGTCGACGGGCGTGCGCTCGGCACGCCGTGGCGGCTGGAGTGGGGACCATCACAGCGCAGTTACGTCCAGGGCGCCGAACTGCGCTTGCGTGCCGAGGTCGAGGTGCCGCGCGAACTGCAGGCGCTGGTGCTGAACCGGGCGCTGATGGACGCGATGGAAAAGTCGATGTTCGAGCACTACATCGAGGGCGTGCAAACCCGCATCGACACCACCACGCCACCCGAGATGCGCTGGCTGGTGATGCACCCGAAGCTGTCGGCCGCCGAGCTGAAGTCGCTGCGCGACGGCTGGGCGGCGCTGTCGAGCTACAAGCCGTGGCTGCAGCAGTGGCTGGCCGGCAGCCTGTCGCCGGCGCTGGCGGCGCTGCCGGACTCGGCGGGGCAGGCCCTGGTGCTGATGATCGCGCGGCGCCGGCTGTGCCTGCGCATGGCGTTGGCCGTGCCGGCGCCGGCGGCGCTGGATGGCGCGCTGCGGCTGTTCGAGTGCGCGCTGCAGCAGGCGCAGCGCGTGGTGGTGGACGATGCCGACGCCCACGCGCCGAGTACGCCGCCCAGCCTGTTCGCGGCCTCGCTGCTGCCGGGGGAAGCGGCCCGCCCCTGAAGGCCTGCGGGGGTCAGGCCGAGCGCGCGAAGCGCCAGCCCATTTCGGCCAGCGGACGCGCGCCCGCGCCCGACTGCCGCGCCTGCTCGCTGGCGGCGGTGCCGGCCTCGACGCGTTTGGCGATGCCCTGCAGGATCGCCGCCAGCCGGAACAGGTTGTAGGCCAGATAGAAGTTCCAGTCGGCGCGCAGCGCCGCGGGCGTGGCGCGGCCGCTGCGCTCGCAGTAGCGCGCGATGTAGTCGCTCTCCGACGGGATGCCCAGCGCCGCCAGGTCGAGCCCGCCGATGCCGCGGAAGCTGCCCGGCGGGATATGCCAGGACATGCAGTGGTAGCTGAAATCGGCGAACGGATGGCCGATCGTCGACAGCTCCCAGTCCAGCACCGCCAGCACGCGCGGCTCGCTCGGGTGGAACATCAGGTTGTCCAGGCGGAAGTCGCCATGCACCACCGACACCATGGATTCGTCGCGCGCGCCGGCCGGGATGTGCTGCGGCAGCCATTCGATCAGCCGGTCCATCGCCTCGTTGGGGCCGGTGACCGAGGCCAGGTACTGCTTGGTCCAGCGCGAGATCTGGCGCTCGAAGTAGTTGCCCGGGCGGCCGTAGTCGCCCAGGCCGAGTTGGCCGACGTCCAGGCCGTGCAGGGTGGCGATGACGCGGTTCATCTCGTCGTAGATCGCGCCGCGCTGCTCGCGCGTCATGCCCGGCAGCGACTGATCCCACAGCACGCGGCCTTCGACCAGTTCCATCAGGTAGAACGCGCGGCCGATCACGGCTTCGTCGTCGCAGTGCAGCAGCATGCGCGGCACTGGCACGCCGCTGCCGGCGAGCGCACCCATGACGCGGAACTCACGCTCGATCGCGTGCGCCGACGGCAGCAGCCTGGCCACCGGCCCGGGCTTGGAGCGCATCACGTACGACGCCTTGGGCGTCACCAGTTTGTAGGTCGGATTGGACTGGCCGCCCTTGAACTGCCCGACTTCGAGCGGCCCGGCAAAACCGGGCAAGTGCTGCTGCAGGTAGGTTTGCAGCGCGGCGCTGTCGAAGGCGTGCGCGCCCACGGGTGGCTTGGTACCTTGAAACTGCTCCATCGGATACGGCTCCGTGCGGGTGGGATGCGGGTGAAGCTGCGGCGTGGCAACCGGGGCGATGCCGCTCAGCGCTCGGCGAACTGAAGCAGCTTGTCGCGCGACAGCACCACCAGGCGGGTCGGCTCGACGCGCACCGCGCCGTCGCGCTCGAAGCCCTTGAGCTCCTGGTTGACGCGCTGGCGCGATGCGCCCAGCAACTGCGCCAGGTCTTCCTGCGCCAACTCCAGACCGATGCGGATCTCCTCGCCTTGCTGGATGCCGTAGCTCTTGGCCAGCAGGATCACCTGCTTGGCCAGCCGTGCCCGCAGCGGCCGCGTGTTCAGGTCCTCGAAGTGGTCGAACATCAGCCGCAGCCGGCGGCAGTTCAGGCGCAGCAGCGCGTCGTACAGCTCGACGTGCCGCGCCAGCAGTTCCTTGAAGTCGGGCTTGCGCACGCACAGCAAGGTGGTCTGGCCGTGCGCATCGGCGTCGTGCGTGCGCGGCAGACCGTCGAACAGGGCGATGTCGCCGAACCACACCCCGGGCTCGGCATAGGTCAGCACGACCTGCTTGCCGCTGAGCGATACCGAACTGATGCGCACCGCGCCGCGCGCCACGCCGCACCACTCTTCGGCCGACGCGCCGCGGCTGGTCAGGGTGGCACCGTCGGCCAGGCGGCGCACGCTGCTGCGCTGCAAGATGTCATCGCGCAGCGGCTGCGACAGCCGGGCGAACCACGCGCCGGTGTCGATGTTGCGGCGCTCTTCGGCGCTGAGGGTCGCGGCATTCATCTCGATGTGGGATCGGCGCCAGGCGGTGGCCGCCCCTGCGGCCCGCGGCCAATCCTAACCGTGCGTTGCTGCACGGATTGCGCGCCGCGGTCGTGACGAAGTTGTAACCACGGCTGCTAGAGTGCCTCGCCGCCCCCGGCCCCTGGCGCCAGGCGCCAGGTGCCAGGTGCCAGGTGCCAGGTGCCGTCCGTTTGCGCTTCTAGCCCCCGCATGCCCGCATGACCTTGCGATCGCCGAGTCTCGCCATCCTGGGCTGCGCACTCGCCATCGGCAGCGTGCCGGCGTGGCCTCTGGGGCTGGGGTCCGTGCCGCAGTCGGTCCCACTGGGCCAGGCGCTGGATCTGCGGGTGCCGCTGCGGCTGGATGCGGGCCAGGCCCTGACCCCGTCGTGCGTTCGTGCCGAGGTGCAGCTCGGTACGCGCCGCGTGCCCGACGCGCTGCTGGATGTGTCGCTCGAGCCGCCATCCGCTGCCGGCGAGTCGATGCTCAGGCTGCGCAGCATGCGTGTGGTCGACGAGCCCGTGGTGGCGGTCACGCTGCGGCTGGGCTGTGCGGCCGAGGTTTCGCGCCAGTTCACCGTGCTGGCCGACCCGGCGATCGCAGCGGCAGCGCTGGCGACGAGTGGCCGGCGCGACCCGGTGCGGCTGCCGCAGCCCAGGGCAGCGGCGGCACCCGGCGGCGCTGCCGCCGCCGCGCCATCGTCCCGGCGCGCCACAGCGGCCGCGGCTTCGGCCACGGCACTTGCCGAGCGGCCGGCCGAGCCGCTTCGTGCGCTCGATCCAGGCGCCGCACCGGCCGCGCCGGTGTGGCCCGACCCGCAGCAAAGGACACCGGCCTGGACGGGCCTGGCCGCAGTGGCGGCCGGCGCCGCCGGACCGGCAGACCCCATGGCAGACGCGGCCGGGTCGTCGCTGCAGCCGATGGCAACGGCGCCGCAGGCCACGGGCGAGGATGCAGCGTCGCAGCGCGGTGCGGCCGAACAGTTGCGCTCGCGCCTGAACGGCAGCCAGAGTTTCGCGGCCTTGCCAACGACGCTGTTTGCGGGGCTGCTGGCCACGATGTTGCTGGGGCTGGGCCTGGCTTGGAGGCTGCGTGCGCTGCGACAGCCACGTCGCGGGCTGCTGGTGCCGCGGCCGCCAGCCGATGCGGCCACGACGCCGCAGCCGGCCGGCCAGCCGCCTTCCAACGCTTTGCAGCGCTTGGCGCCGCGCCCGCAGCCACCACCGCCGCAGGCGGTACCGATGGCACACGATGCCGCGGCCGCAGCGCCAATGGACGAATTGATCGACCTGATGCAGCAGGTTGAGTTCTTCGAGGTGCTGGGTGACGACCAGGCGCTGGCCGAGCGGTTGTTGTCGCAGCTGAACACCAGCGCGCCAACCACCGGCCCGCTGCCATACCTGCAGTTGCTCGAGCTGCTGGGCCGTCGCGGCGACCGTGAGGCTTGCGAGCGGCTGCGCGCGCGCTTCGGCGAGTGTTTCGATGGCCGCGCAGCACCGGTGCCGGCCAACGCGCGCGGCACCGGCGAGCTGCAGGACTTTCCCGATGTGCTGGCGCGCTTGCAGCAGGCATGGCGCGAGCCGCACGCTGCGCTGGCCGCGCTGCAGCGGCTGTTGCTGGCCGCACCGGGCGAGCCGTTGCTGCCGCTGCCGGCCTATCGCGACGCGCTGGCGCTGTACCTGGTGGCGCGCGACCATGCGCCGCGCACGGACCGGCCGGACGATGCGCAGGCGGTGGATCTGCTGCTGCCGCTGGTGCTGCCGGGCGACGATGTGACGTCGATCTTCGACCGCCTGGACGAGCAAGGCGTTGGTGCCCCGGCCGGCGCCACCGGCGCCATCGGGGATACCGCCGGCGTCACAGACCGCGCAAACGCTCGATCGCGCTGAGCAGCGTCTCGTCGCGCTTGGCGAAGCACAGCCGTGCGATGTGCTGGTCGCGGTTGTCGGCGTAGAAGGCCGACAGCGGAATCGCCGCAACGCCGATCTCGCGCGTCAGCCATTCGCAAAATGCCACCTCGCCGAGCGGGCTGACCGCGCTGTAGTCCACGCACTGGAAGTAGCTGCCCTGGCTGGGCAGCAGGCGCAGCCGGGTTTGCGCCAGGCCCTCGCGGAACAGGTCGCGCTTGCGCTGGTAGAACGCCGCCAGCTCGAGGTGGTGGCGCGGCTCGGCCAGGTAGCGCGCCAGGCCGTGCTGCATCGGCGTGTTGACGGTGAAGACGTTGAACTGGTGCACCTTGCGGAATTCGGCACTCAGCGCCGCCGGGGCCAGCACATAGCCGACCTTCCAGCCGGTGACGTGGTAGGTCTTGCCGAAGCTCGAGATGACGAAGCTGCGCGCCGCCAGCTCGGGCATCGACGCCGCGCTGACGTGCGCCGCGCCGTCGTAGACCATGTGCTCGTAGACCTCGTCGCTGATCAGCACGATGTCGGTTGGCGCCAGCAGCTCGGCCAGCTGCCGCATCTGCGCCGCGCTCCACACCGTGGCACTGGGGTTGTGCGGCGAGTTGACCATGATCGCGCGGGTGCGCGGCGAGATCGCGGCGGAAATCGCGGCGAAGTCGGGCGCGAAGCTGCCGGCCGCAAGCGGCACCCGTACCACCGTGCCGCCGGCCAGCTCGATGCTCGGGCCGTAGCTGTCGTAGCACGGCTCGAGCACGATGACTTCGTCGCCCGGGTGCACGCAGCACAGCACCGCGGTCAGGATGGCCTGGGTGGCACCTGCCGTGACGGTGACTTCGCTTGCCGGGTCGTAGCGGTGGCCGTACAGCGCCGCCGCCTTGGCCGAGATCGCCTCGCGCAACTGCGGCACCCCGGTCATCGGCGGATACTGGTTCAGGCCCTCGCGCATCGCCGCGCTCACGTGGTCGACCAGCGCCGGGTCGCAGTCGAAGTCGGGGAAGCCCTGACCGAGGTTGACCGCGCGGTGCTCGTGCGCCAGCGCCGACATCAGCGTGAAGATGGTGGTGCCGACCTGCGGCAGGCGGCTTTGCAGCGGCGGTGTGCGAGGGGCGAGGTCGGCCATGCTTGCGTCAGGTGCGTCAGAGTTGGTAGTCGTCGCCGGCGCCGCCGCGCATCGCGCGCTCGACCAGCGTGCGCGTCAGCCGGTCGGACAGCAGTTCGGCAAAAGTGTAGACAAAGTGCCGCAGGTAGGCGCCGCGGCGCAGCGCCACGCGCGCCACGTTCAGGCCGAACAGGTGGCCCGCCGGGCGCGCCACCAGCTCGCCGTCGGCCGGGTCGTCGCGCACCGCCATCTCGGCGACGATGCCCACGCCCAGGCCCAGGCGCACGTAGGTCTTGATGACGTCGGAGTCCAGCGCCTCGAGCGCCACCTGCGGCTTCAGCCGCGCCTTGGCGAAGGCGGCGTCGATGCGCGAGCGCCCCGACACGGTGGGGTGGTAGGTCACCAGCGGCTCGCCGGCCAGCTGCTCCAGCGCCAGCCGCTCGACGCCGGCCAGCGCATGCGCGCGCGGCACGACCACCGCGTGCTGCCACTCGTAGCACGGCAGCGTGACCAGCTCGTCGAAATCGCTCAGCGACTCGGTCGCCAGACCGATGTCGGCGGTCTCGGCCAGCAGCATGCGCGCTACCTGCTCGGGCGTGCCCTGGTGCAGCACCACCTGCACCTTCGGGTAGCGCTGGCGCAGCTGCGCCACCGGGCCGGGCAGCACGTAGCGCGCCTGGGTGTGGGTGGTGGCGATCGACAGCGTGCCGGCCTCCTGCTTGGAGAACTCCTCGCCGATGCGCTTCAGGTTGGCGACCTCGCGCAGGATGATGTCGATCGACTTGAGCACCTCGAGCCCGGGCTCGGTGACGCGGCGCAGCCGCTTGCCGTGGCGCGCGAAGATGTCGATGCCGAGTTCTTCTTCCAGCTCGAGGATCGCCTTGCTGATGCCCGGCTGCGAGGTGTACAGCGCCTTGGCGGTCTCGGTCAGGTTCAGGTTGCGGCGCACCGCCTCCTGCACGAAACGGAACTGGTGCAGGTTCATGCCGTGCCCCCGGGCGCGGCGCCGTCCAGCAGTTGCAGCGAAGCCGCCGCCATCGCCTCGATCACCGCCGGCTGCTCGCCGATCGCGGCGTGGGCCCGCCAGGCCACCGCCGGGTGGCGCTGACGCAAGCCGTCGAGCAGGGCAGGCAGGTCGCGCCGCAGGTGCGCGCCGGGGCCGAGGAACATCGGCAGCACGTCGACGCGGGTGCAGCCGGCCGCGCACAGCGCATCGGCCGCCTCGGTCAGGTCGGGCGGCATCAGCTCCAGAAAGGCCAGGCGCAGCGGCAGCTCAGGGCGCTGCGCGCGGATGCGCGCCGCGACCGCCTCGAACGGCGCGGCCCAGCGCGGGTCGCGCGCGCCGTGGGCGTACAGGATCAGGCCGGTGCTCATCGCGGCCTCAGCGGTAGCGCACCAGCCAGGCGAAGGCGCCCAGCGACAGCAGCATGAAGACCAGGCTCGGCGTGGCCGCCACCAGCCACGGCGTCCAGCCGCGCAGCAGGCCGATGTGGCCGGCAATGTTGTTCAGCAGCACGAAGCCGATGCCCAGCATGATGCCGCCGAACACCTTCAGGCTGATGCCGCCGGCGCGTGCGTGCAGGTAGGCAAAGGGCAGCGCCAGCGCGGTCAACACCAGGCAGGCCAGCGGATACAGCGCCTTCTTCCAGAACTGGATCTCGTAGCGCTGCGCTGCCTGTTCCTGGTCGCTCAGGTGGTGGCTGTAGCGCCACAGCTCGACGGTGGACATGGTCTTCAGCGGCAGCACCGCGGCCGAGACCACGCCGGCGCTGAGCGTGCTGGGCCAGGCCAGCGTGGCGAAGGTCTCGTGCTCGACCCGCGGCGAGGCCTCGGTGAGTGAGGCCGGCCAGCGAATGCGCTGCGCGTCGCTGAGTTGCCACACGCCGTCGCTGCCGACGCGGCCCTCCTTGGCGCTGATGCGCGACAGGTGGTGCCCGGCGGCGTCGAACTCGAAGATGCGCACGCCCACCAGCGTGCCGCGTCCGTCGATGGCCGAGACGTTGACTGCGAAGTGGCGCTCGCCGTGTTCGTCGACGCGCCGCTCCTTCAACCACGCGCCGGTCGCGCCAAGCTTGCGTCCGCCGCTGAGCTTGGCCTTGAGCAGCGCGGTCTGGCGCTCGGTGAACGGCACCACGTAGTCGCCCAGCGCGAAGGTCAGCGCGCTGAACACCAGCGCCAGCAGCGCCAGCAGCCGCAGCGCGCGCGCCGGGCTCAACCCGCCGGTGCGCAGGATGGTGAACTCCGAGGTCTGCGCCAGCCGCGCCAGCGTATAGATGGTGCCGATCAGCACCGCGATCGGCAGCAACTCGTACAGGTTGCCCGGCAGCTCGAGCAGCGAGCCGAGGATGGCCGTCAGCAGCCCGTAGCCTGGGCGGCCGATCTTTTGCAACTCGTCGACGAAGTCGATGAAGAACGACAGCGCCAGGAAGGCCAGCGCGACGAACACCACCGACGCGACGATGTCGCGGTACAGCATGCGCCGCACCGTTCTCATGCCGCCGCCTTGCGCGCGCTGCCGCGTGCGCCCGCGCGCTGGCGCCACACCGCCGCGTGGTCGCGCCACCACAGCAGCGCCAGCGCGGTCAGGAACACGCCGCCGTGCAGCACCAGCAGCGCCGGGCCGACACCGAAGCGGCCGTTGGCGACCCAGCTTTGCGTCAAGTTGATCGAGTTGTAATAGGCGAGCGAGCCGACCAGCGCGACGACCAGGTTCAGGCTGCTCGGGCGGCGCATGTCGACGTGCGACAGCCCGATCGCCAGCAGCGACAGGTTCACCGCGGCCAGCATCATGCCCACGCGCCACACCAGCTCGCCCTGGTTGCGCGGCGTGGGGCTGCGCACCAGCTCGGCGGTGGGCAAGGTCTTGGGCGGGGCCTCCTGCACCCGGCGCAGCGCGCGGATGTCGACCAGCGCGCGGTAGCTGTCGAAACCGGCCAGGGTGGTCTGGCCGGTGGCGGCGTTGACGTCGCTGCGCTGGCCGGCTTCGAGCACCACGTAGCGGTCGTCGCCGTCGACCTCGATGCGCCCCGAGCGCGCCGACACCACGCTTTCGACCTCGCCCTGGTTCGACAGCGCGAACACGTTGCGCACGCCGACGTCGTCGTTCGGGTCGCGCTCGACGAAGAACACGCGCCGGCCGTCGGACGAGCTCTGGAACACGCCGGGGGCGACGCGCGCCAGGTCGGAGCGCTGCGCGTAGCGGTCGCGCAGCTCGGCGCTGTTGCGGTTGACCCAGGGCCAGGCAAAGGCCAGCAGCAGGCAGATCACCACCAGCACCGGCCAGAAGGTGCGCAGCACCGGCCGCACGAAGCGCGCCAGCTCGATGCCGCTGGCGAACCAGATCGCCATCTCGCTGTCGCGGTACATGCGCCCGAGCGTGGCCACGATCGCCACGAACACCGACAGGCTCAGGATCGTTGCCAGCTGCGCCAGCGTGGTGTAGCCCAGCACCAGCACCACGTCCCTGGGCTCGACCAGGTCGCTGGCGGCCAGCGACAGCGTGCGCACCAGCAGCATCGTGATGACGATGGTCAGCAGCACCACCAGCGTCGCGCCGAAGGTGCGTGCCAGGTCTCGTCGGAGCGTGCTATCGAATAACATGGGCCGCATCGTTTCAGCGGGTGCGGATTATGGACTTCAGCATTCAGGCCACCACGCTCGAGGCACTGCGTCGCGCCCAGGCCGATGCGCTGCTGGTGGTGGTCGGCGAAGGCACCGTGCCCGACGCGCTGGGCAAGGCGCTGGGCGCGGCCTTGGCCGCGGCGTTGCGCGACGGCGATTTCGAGATCAAGGCCGGGCGCTGCCTGTACCTGCAAGGCATCGCCGGGGTCGAGCCGCAGCGCGTGGTGTTCGCCGCGGCCACGGCCGGCGACGCGAAGGCCTTCAAGGCGGCGTTGCTGGCCGGGCTGGCGCTGCTCAAGCCGGGCGGCGCGCGCACGCTGCTGGTGGCATCGGCATTACCGCAGCCGCTGGACGGCGCAGCGGCGCAGGTACTGCCGGTGGCGGTGGACGAGGCGCTGTACGTCTACCGCCACACCAAGCCGTCGGCGCCTGCCGCACCCAAGCTGCAGCAGGTGATGCTGGCTTGCGCCCAGGCCGATGCCGCCGTGCTGCACGCGGCGCTGCAGCGCGGCGAGGCGATCGCCGCCGGGGTGGCGCTGGCGCGCGAGCTCGCCAACCGGCCGGGCAACCACTGCACGCCAGAAATCCTGGCCGACGAAGCGCAGCGCCTGGCGAAGGCGCACAAACTGCAAGTCGAGGTGCTGGGCCGCAAGGAGGCCGAGGAACTTGGCATGGGCTGCCTGCTGGCCGTGGCGCAGGGCTCGGCACAGCCGTTGAAGTTCATCGTGCTGCGCTACCGCGGCGCGGCGAAGGCGGCGCCGCCCGTGGTGCTGGTGGGCAAGGGCATCACCTTCGACACCGGCGGCATCTCGATCAAGCCGGCGCCCGAGATGGACGAGATGAAGTTCGACATGGGCGGCGCCGCCAGCGTGCTCGGCACCTTCCGCGCGGTGGCGCAACTGCGGCCGAAGATCAACCTGGTCGGACTGATTCCGGCGTGCGAGAACATGCCCAGTGGCAGCGCGACCAAGCCCGGCGACGTCGTCACCAGCCTATCGGGGCAGACGGTGGAGGTGCTCAACACCGATGCCGAAGGCCGGCTGATCTTGTGCGACGCGCTGACCTACGCCGAACGCTTCAAGCCGGCGGCGGTGGTCGACATCGCGACGTTGACCGGCGCCTGCGTCATCGCCCTCGGCCACCACCGCAGCGGCATGTTCAGCCGCGACGACGCGCTGGCCGACGAGTTGCAGCGCGCCGGCCAGCAAGCACTCGACCCGTGCTGGCGCATGCCGCTGGACGACGAGTACGACGAGGCGCTGAAGAGCAACTTCGCCGACATCGCCAACGTCGGCGGACGCGCCGGCGGCGCGATCACCGCGGCGATGTTCCTCAAGCGCTTCACCGCCAAGTACCCGTGGGCGCACCTGGACATCGCCGGCAGTGCGTGGAAGTCCGGCACCGCCAAGGGCGCCACCGGCCGGCCGGTGGCGCTGCTGACGCAGTTCGTGCTCGGCCGCGCCGGCTGACAGCCCGCCGATGCCGCAGGTGGAGTTCCACAGCGGCGTGGCCGCGCCGGTGCACTTCGCATGCCGGCTGCTGCGCAAGGCCTGCAGGCAGCACGTGGCGGTGCTGGTGACGGCGCCGCCCGATACGCTCGAGCAACTCGACCGCGAGTTGTGGACCTTCGAGCCGCTGGCCTTCGTGCCGCACCGGCGCTTGCGCGATCCGGGCAGCATCGATGCCGCGCTGCGCCGCACGCCGATCTGGCTGTGCGAGACCGCACCGCCACCACCGGGGCCGGGCGTGCTGCTCAACATCGGCGGCGCCGCACCGGCCGACGCCGAGCGCTTCGAACGAATCATCGAGATCGTCGCGGCGGTGCCGCAGCAGGCGCAGCGCGCCCGCGCACGCTGGCGCGGATACGAGGCTTTGGGCTGGCCGCTGCAACACCACTCGCACGCGTCGGCCTGAAAGGCAACGCGGGCCGATCCCGATACCGGCGCAGGTTGTCAATCCCTTATGATCCGCGCCACTTTTTTTGTGGGAAAGCCCTCATGACCAAGTTCACCCTCTCGCTGGTCGCCTCCGCGGCCGTGCTGTTGGCAGCCTGCGGCAAGAAGGAGGAAGCGCCGGCCAGCACCGCCGCGACTCCCGCACCTGCTGCGGCACCCGCGGCGGCCGATGCCGTGGTGATCAAGATCGGCCACGTCGGCCCGACCAGCGGTACGGGTGCGCACCTGGGCAAGGACAACGAGATGGGCGCGCGCATGGCGATCGACGACCTGAACGCCAAGGGCGTGACGATCGGCGGCCAGAAGGTCACCTTCGAGCTGCTGGCCGAAGACGACGCGAGCGACCCCAAGCAGGGCACTGCCGCCGCGCAGAAGCTGATCGACGCCAAGGTGCAGGGCGTGGTCGGCCACCTGAACTCGGGCACCACGATCCCGGCATCGCAGCTGTACAACGCCGCCGGCATTCCGCAGATCTCGCCGTCGGCGACCAACCCGAAGTACACCCGCCAGGGCTACAACACCGCGTTTCGCGTGGTGGCCGATGACGTGCACCTGGGTGGCACGCTCGGCCGCTATGCGGTCAACGAACTCAAGGGCAAGAAGATCGCCATCATCGACGATCGCACCGCCTACGGCCAGGGCCTGGCCGACGAGTTCGACAAGGCGGTCAAGGCCGCCGGCGTCACGCCGCTGGAGCGCCAGTTCACCACCGACAAGGCCACCGACTTCACCGCCATCCTGACCACCCTCAAGGCGGAAAAGCCCGACGTCATCTTCTTCGGCGGCATGGACGCGGTGGCCGGCCCGATGATGCGGCAGATGAAGCAGCTCGGCATCAACGCCAAGTTCATGGGCGGCGACGGCGTGTGCACCGGCGAGCTGCCCAAGCTGGCGGCCGGCGCGATGGCCGACGACCAGGTCGTGTGCGCCGAAGCCGGCGGTGTCGAAGGCGAGCAAAAAGCGGGGATGGCCGCCTTCCGCGATAAGTTCAAGGCCAAGTATGGCGTCGACGTGCAGCTGTATGCGCCGTACGTCTACGACGCGGTCAACACCCTGGTGGTGGCGATGGAAAAGGCCGGCTCGTCCGATCCGGCCAAGTATCTGCCCGAGCTGCACAAGATCGACTACGACGGCGTCACCGGCCACATCGCCTTCGACGACAAGGGCGACATCAAGAACGGTGCGTTGACGCTGTACACCTACGAGGGCGGCAATCGCAAGCAGATCGCGGTGGTGCGCTGAAGGCCCGTCGCTTTCACGATCGTCCACAAGGCGCCCCGCGGGGCGCCTTTTTTCATGGCCCCGCGCCGCGCGGGGCGCCTTTTTCATGGCCGCGCGGGGCGCTTTTTCATGGCCGCGCGCCGCGCGGGCCGCCCTTTTCATGGTCGCGCGCCGCGCGGCAGCCGGTCGAACAGCCGGCATAGCGCGGCCAGCCGCTGCGCGCGGCCATCGTCGAGCTGGTGCGGCTGCATGCGCCAGCTCCACCAGCCGTTGGCCTGCCCGGGAAAGTTGAACCTGGCCTCGCCAGGCAGCGACAGCAGGTCCTGCATCGCGACGATCGCGGTGTCGGCCACCGACGCCAGCGCGCAGCGAATCAGGGTCCAGGCGATGTCCTCGCCGCCCACGCCCAGGTAGGCACGGGCGAAACCCCGCTCGTGCTCGGTCGCGTGGGCCCACCAGCCGAGCGTGGTGTCGTTGTCGTGGGTGCCAGGGTAGACGACGCTGTCGTGCTCGTGGTGGTGCGGCAAATAGGTGTTGCTGGCATCGCCACCGAACGCGAACTGCAGGATGCGCATGCCGGGGTAGGCGAAGCGGCGGCGCAGCGCGTGCACGTCGGCCGTGATCAGCCCGAGGTCCTCGGCGATGATCGGCATCGGTCCGAGCGCGGCTTCGATCGCCTCGAACAACGCCGCGCCGGGGCCGGCGCGCCACTGGCCGTGCTGCGCGGTGGGCGCGCTGGCGGCGATCTCCCAGTAGCCGGCAAAACCGCGGAAGTGGTCGATGCGCACGATGTCCACCAGGTCGAACACTGCGCGCAGCCGTTGCACCCACCACGCGTAGCCGTCGCTCGCGTGCGCCGGCCAGCGGTACAACGGGTTGCCCCAGCGCTGGCCGGTGGCGCTAAAGTAGTCCGGCGGCACCCCGGCGACGACGCTGGGGCGGCCGTCGGCGTCCAGCTCGAACAGCGGCTGGTGCGCCCAGACCTCGGCGCTGTGGTGCGCGATGAAGATCGGCACGTCGCCGACGATGCGCACACCGCGCTGGTTGGCGTAGTGGCGCAAGGCCTGCCATTGGCGCAAGAAGCACCACTGGCCGAACTTCCAGAACGCGATGCGCGCGGCCTGCGCCGCCGCAGCGTCGGCCAGCGCCTGGGCATCGCGCCGGACCAGCGCCTCGGGCCAGGCGCACCAGTCGGCCGCGCCGGCTTCGGTGTGGGCTTCATCCAGCGCCATGAACAGCGCGTAGTCGTCCAGCCATGCCGCCTGGCGCTGGCAAAAGCGCGTGAAGTCCTGCTGGCGCTCGTCGTGCGGCGGCAACGCGAAGAAGCGCTCGGCCGCCCACTGCAGCCGCTGCATGCGAAAGGGCAGCACCTGCGCGAAGTCCACCCGGTCTGGCCGCGACTCGGGTGCCGGCGCGACCTCGTCGCTGCTCAACCAACCCTGCTGCTGCAGCTCGAGCAGGTCGATCAGCAGCAGGTTGCCGGCAAAGGCCGAGCGGCTGGAGTAGGGCGAATTGCCGGGGCCGATCGGGTTCAGCGGCAGGATCTGCCACAGCGATTGCCCGGCCCGCGCCAGCCAGTCGACGAAGTGATGGGCGGCGGCGCCGCAGTCGCCGCTGCCGTGCGGCCCGGGCAGCGAGGTCGGGTGCAGCAGCACGCCGCTGGCACGAGGCAGGCGCATCGACGTCAGGGCTCCTGGCGTTGCAACAGCACCAGGCTGCGTGCCGGCACGCGCTGCAGCGGCCCGGCCACCGCCGTTGTCACGCTGAGCGGCTCAGCGCTTTGCAGCAGCGGCTGCCAGCGTGCTGCCGGCAGCGCGAAGTCGAGATCGGCGTCGCCAGGGTTGACCAGCAGCAGCAGCGGGTGCGTGCCGCGGCCCGGCAGCGTGATCAGCACGCCGATGCCTGCCTGAGCCGGCGCCTGCCAGTCGTCGGCCGCGGGCACGCGGCCATCAGGCAGCCGCCAATGCAGCCGCGCAGCCTGCGGCGGTGTGTCGACATGCCAGCTCGCGCCCAGCGGCAGCTGCGTTCGCCGCAGCGCGATGGCCTGCGCGCAGAACTCGAGCAGCGTCGCATCGGCGCGCGACCAGTCGATCCAGCTGGTCGGGTTGTCCTGGCAGTAGGCGTTGTTGTTGCCCTGCTGGCTGTGGCCGAGCTCGGCACCGGCCGCCAGCATCGGTGTGCCTTGCGCCAGCGCCAGCGTGGCCAGCAGCGCACGCTGCAGCCGCGCGCGCAAGCCCAGCACCCGGGCATCGCCGGTGTCGCCTTCGACGCCGCAGTTCCAGCTCAGGTTGTGGGCCGTGCCGTCGCGGTTGTCCTCGCCGTTGGCCTGGTTGTGGCGTTGGTCGTAGCTGACCAGGTCGCGCAGCGTGAAGCCGTCGTGCGCGACCACGTAGTTCAGCGACGCCGTCGGCGCGCGGCCGCGCTGCTCGAACAGGTCCGACGATGCGCACAGCCGGCGCGCGAACTCGCCGCGCGAGCACTGGCCGTTCAGCCAGGCGGCGCGCACCGTGTCGCGGAAGCGGTCGTTCCACTCGGCCCAGCGCGGCGGGAAGCGGCCGAGCTGGTAGCCGCCGGGGCCGATGTCCCAGGGCTCGGCGATCAGCTTGACGCCGGCCAGCTGCGGGTCCTGCGCGATGCAGGCGAAGAACGCCGAGCGCGCGTCGAAGCCGTGCTTGGTGCGCGCCAGCACGGTGGCCAGATCGAAGCGGAAGCCGTCGACGTGCATGCGCTGCACCCAGTAGCGCAGGCAGTCCATCACCCAATGCAGCACCTGCGGCTGGCTCAGGTCCAGCGTGTTGCCGCAGCCGCTTTCGTTGCGGTAGCGGCTGGCGTCGTCGGCATCGAGCCGGTAATAGCTGGCGTTGTCCAGGCCGCGCCAGCTCAGTGTCGGCCCGAGTTCGTCGGTCTCGGCGGTGTGGTTGAACACCACGTCCAGGATCACCTCGATGCCGGCGCGGTGCAGCCGGCGCACCATGTCGCGGAACTCGTCGCGCAGCGCCGCGCCGTCATTGCCTGCGGTGCCGTAGCGCGGCTCGGGGCAGAAGTAGGCCAGGGTGTTGTAGCCCCAGTGGTTGCGCAGGCCCAGGCGCACCAGCCGCTCTTCGTCGATGAACTGCTGCACCGGCAGCAGGCTGACCGCGGTGACGCCCAGCCGCCGCAGGTGCGCGATCGCCGCGTCCGACGCCAGGCCGGCGAAGCAGCCGCGCTGCGCCTCGGGCACCTCGGGGTGCAGCTTGCTGAAGCCGCGCACGTGCACCTCGTACAGCACGCTGTCGGCCCACGGCGTGCGCGGCGCGGCATCGCCTTGCCAGTCGTAGCGGTCGTCGACGACGCGCGCCTTCAGCGCCACCGCGGCGTTGTCGCGCTCGTCCGGCAGCGCCGGGTCGCGTTCGGCATCGCCGCGGTGCAGATCGCTCCAGGTGAAGCGGCCGACCGTCTCGCGCGCGCAAGGGTCGAGCAGCAGCTTGTGCGGGTTGAAGCGCTGGCCTTGCTGCGGCTGCCACGGCCCGTGCGCGCGCAGCCCGTAAACCAGCCCGGCCGCAGCGCCGGTCAGATGGCCGTGCCAGACGTCGCCGCTGCGCGCCGGCAGCGCCAGCCGTGCCCGCTCGTGGCTGCCGGCGTCGTCGTACAGACACAGCTCGATGGCCTGCGCATGCGCCGAGAACACCGCGAAGTTGACGCCGTCGGCATCGACCGTGGCGCCCAGCGGCCACGGTTGGCCGGGCGACAACGCCGTGGCCGGGGACAGCGCGGAGCTCACGCGCTCCACTCGAAGAACACGCTGGCCAGCGGCGGCAGGTCGACCACGATCGAATCGGCGCGGCCGTTGCAAGCGACGTCCTGGCTGTGCGCCTGGCCCAGCGGCGTGCCCAGGTTGCTGCCGCCGTAGTGCGCCGAGTCGGTATTGAGCCGCTCGCGCCAGCACCCGGGGCGCGACACGCCGACGCGCCAGCCGCGCCGCGCCACCGGGGTGAAGTTGCTCAGCACCAGCAGCGGCGGCGCATCGCCCAGGCCGCGGCGCACGAAGCTGAACACGCTGTGCGCGGCGTCGCTGTGCGAGATCCACTCGAAGCCGTCGGCCTGGCAGTCGCGCTGGTGCAGCGCCGGGCATTCGCGCAGCAGCCGGTTCAGGTCGCGCACCAGGTGCTTGACACCGGCGTGCATCGGGTCGTCGTTCAGGTGCCAGTCCAGGCTGGCGTCGTGGTTCCATTCGCGCACCTGCGCGAACTCGTTGCCCATGAACAGCAGCTTCTTGCCGGGGTGGCCGAACATGAAGCCGTAGTAGGCGCGCAGGTTGGCGAACTTGTGCCAACGGTCGCCGGGCATCTTGGCCAGCATCGAACCCTTGCCGTGCACCACCTCGTCGTGCGACAGCGGCAGCACGAAGTTCTCGCTGAAGGCGTACATCAGGCCGAAGCTCATCTCGGCGTGGTGGTGGCGGCGGTGCACCGGGTCGCGCGACATGTACTTCAGCGTGTCGTGCATCCAGCCCATGTTCCACTTGTAGTGAAAGCCCAGGCCGCCGGCGTAGGGCGGGCGCGATACGCCGGGGAAGGCGGTGGACTCCTCGGCCAGCGTCACCGCTTGCGGCCGCTGCACGCCGATGACCTCGTTGGCGCGCTTGAGGAAGGCGATGGCCTCGAGGTTCTCGCGCCCGCCGTAGCGGTTGGGCAGCCACTCGCCGGGCTTGCGGCTGTAGTCGCGGTACAGCATCGACGCCACCGCGTCGACGCGCAGGCCGTCGACGCCGTAGCGCTCGAGCCAGTACAGCGCGCTGCCGACCAGGAAGTTTTGCACCTCGGTGCGGCCGAAGTTGTAGATCAGCGTGTTCCAGTCGTTGTGGAAGCCTTCGCGCGGGTCGGCGTACTCGTACAGCGGCGTGCCGTCGAAGCGCACCAGGCCGTGCTCGTCGCTGGGGAAGTGCGCCGGCACCCAGTCCAGCAGCACGCCCAGCCCGGCCTCGTGCGCGCGCGCGACGAAGCGTGCGAAGCCCTCGGGTGCGCCGAAGCGTGCGGTGGGCGCGTACAGCCCCAGCGTCTGGTAGCCCCACGAGCCGTCGAAGGGGTGTTCGGTCACCGGCAGCAGTTCGAGGTGGGTGAAGCCCATCCACGCCGCGTAGGGCAGCAGTTCGTCGGCCAGTTCGTCCCAGCTGAGCCAGCGGTTGCCTTGCTCGACCTTGCGCCGCCACGAGCCCAGGTGCACCTCGTAGATGCTGATCGGTGCGTCCAGCGCGTTGGCGCGCTGGCGCGCCGTCGAGGCCGGCTGCGGCGGCGGCAGCGGCGCGACCACGCTGGCGCTGGCCGGGCGCAGCTCGGCTTCGCGCGCATAAGGGTCCACCTTCAGCGGCAGCAGTTGACCGTCGCGGTCGAGCAGCTCGAACTTGTAGCGCGCACCGGCATGCACGCCGGGCAGGAAGATCTCCCACACGCCGCACTCCCGCCGCAGTCGCATCGGGTGGCGCCGGCCGTCCCACTGGTTGAAGTCGCCGACCACGCTGACGCGCGAGGCGTTCGGCGCCCACACCGCGAACGCGCAGCCGGCCACGCCTTCGTGCTCGCGCGGGCTGGCGCCCAGGATTTCGAACGGGCGCAGGTGCGAGCCCTCGGCCAGCAGCCAGGCGTCGACCTCGCCCAGCACCGGGCCGAAGCGGTAGGGGTCGTCCAGCAGCGAGCGGCTGCCGTCGGCCCAGCGCACCTGCAGCCGGTAGGCGGCCTTGCCCGGCAACGCGGCTTCGAACAACCCGGCCAGGTCGCGCAGCGCCAGCGTGGCCAGCACCGATCCGCCGTCGCCGGGTGCGACCGCCGCCACCTGCATCGCGCCCGGCAGGAACACCGCCAGCCAGGCGCTGCCGTCGGGCTGAGCATGGGCGCCCAGCACGGCGAATGCGTCGCCGTGCCGGCCCTCGCGCAGTTGCTGGACGTCGCGTGGATCGAGCATCGTGTCAGTTCACCACGCGCCGCGGCTCGAGCCGCCAGATCTGCTGCGCGTACTCGCGGATCGTGCGGTCGGCCGAGAACATGCCCATGTTGGCGATGTTCAGCAGCGCCGAGCGTGCCCAGGCGTGCGGGTCGCGGAACCTGTCGTCCACCCGCGCCTGCGCCGCGACATAGGCGTCGTAGTCGGCCAGCAGCTGGTAGTGGTCGCCGCCCCACAGCAACGCGTCGACCACGTCGCGGTAGCGCCCTGGTTCGCTCGGCGAGAACGCGCCGCCGCCGATCGCCTGCAGCACCGCGCACAGCGCCGGGTTGGCGTCGTGGATGCGCAGCGGCTGGTAGCCGCCGTCGCGCAGCGCGGCCACCTGCTGCGCGTTGTGGCCGAAGATGAAGATGTGCTCGTCGCCCACGCACTGGCGGATCTCGATATTGGCGCCGTCGTCGGTGCCGATGGTCAACGCGCCGTTGAGCGCCAGCTTCATGTTGCCGGTGCCCGAGGCCTCGGTGCCGGCGGTGGAGATCTGCTCCGACAGGTCGGCCGCGGGCATGATGATCTCGGCCACCGACACGCCGTAGTTCGGCACGAACACCAGCTTCAAGCGCCCGCGCAGCCGCGCATCGTGGTTGATCACCGCGGCCACGTCGTGGATCAGCCGGATGATCTGCTTGGCCATGTGGTAGCTGGACGCGGCCTTGCCGGCGAAGATCACGGTGCGCGGCACCCAGTGGCCTTCGGGCGCGGCCAGCATCGCGTGGTAGCGGCTCACCACGTGCAGCAGGTTCAGCAGCTGGCGCTTGTACTCGTGGATGCGCTTGACCTGCACGTCGAACAGGCTCGCCGCGTCGACCGCCACGCCGGTGGCCGACTCGATGTAGGCCGCCAGCCGGCGCTTGCTGTCGAGCTTGATGGCCATGAAGCGCTCGCGAAACTCGGCCTCGTCGGCCAGCGCGCGCAGCCGCTGCAGCTGATCGAGGTCGAGCCGCCAGGCGCTGCCGATGCGCGCATCGAACAGCCGGCTCAGGTGCGGGTTCGAGTGCGCGAGCCAGCGCCTGGGCGTGACGCCGTTGGTCAGGTTGATGAAGCGCTCGGGCCACAGGCTGGCGAAGTCGGCGAAGATGGTCTGCACCAGCAGTTGCGAGTGCAGCGCCGACACGCCATTGACCTTGTGGCTGCCGACGATGGCCAGGTGCGCCATGCGCACGCGGCGCTCGCCGCTCTCGTCGATCAGCGACAGCCGCCGCAGGAACTCCAGGTCGCCGGGGCGCTTGCTGGCGGCGAACTCGAGGAACGACTGGTTGATCAGCAGGATGATCTCCAGGTGGCGCGGCAGCACGTGCTGCATCAGCGCCACCGCCCAGGTCTCGAGCGCCTCGGGCATCAGCGTGTGGTTGGTGTAGCTGAACACGCGCTGCGTCGTTGCCCAGGCCGCCGCCCAGGGCAGGCCGTATTCGTCGCACAGCAGCCGCATCAGCTCGGCCACGCCGATCGCCGGGTGGGTGTCGTTCAGGTGGATCGCCACCTTGTCGGCCAGCGCGTCCAGGCTGCCATGCTCGCTCAGGTGGCGCGCGACGATGTCCTGGATCGATGCGCTGGTAAAGAAATACTCCTGGCGCAGCCGCAGCTCGCGCCCGGCCGGCGTGCTGTCGTTCGGGTACAGCACCCACGAGATGTTCTCGAACTCGTTCTTCACCTCGGCGGCGCGCGCGTAGTCGCCGCTGTTGAAGGCGTGCAGGTCGATGTGCGCGGGCGCTGCGGCCTTCCACAGCCGCAGCGTGCTGACCTTGTCGCTGCCGTGGCCGGGCACCACCATGTCGAAGGCCTTGGCGCTGACCTCGGCGGCGCAAACCCAGCGCGGCCGTGCCCGGCTGCGGTCGACGTGCCCGCCGAAGCGCACCGGATAGTGCACGCCGCGGCGCGGGAACTCCCACGGCGAGCCGTCGCCCAGCCACGGGTCAGGCTGCTCGACCTGGCGGCCGTCGACGATGTGCTGCGCGAACATGCCGTACTCGTAACGGATGCCGTAGCCGAAGCTGGGCAGCTCGAGCGTGGCCATCGAGTCCAGAAAACACGCTGCCAGCCGGCCCAGGCCGCCGTTGCCCAAAGCGGCATCGGCCTCTTGCTGCTCGACGTCCTCGAACCGGCACGCGCGTTGCGCCAGTGCCTCGGCGGCCGGGCCTTGCAGCTCGAGCGCGGCCAGCGCGTTGCCCAGCGTGCGGCCCATCAGGAATTCCATCGACAGGTAGTACACGCGCCGCGCGCCGCGCTGCGCCGCCTGCGTGGCCACCCAGCGCTGCGACAGCCGCTGGCGCGCGGCTTCGGCCAGCGCGGCCATCAGGTCGGCGTGGGTGCCGGCCGCCGGTGCGACGCCCACATGCGCGAGCAGTTGTCGGTCCAGTTCGCTGGCCAGGGTGTCGGTGTTGGTGTTGTTCATTGTCGAAAACGTAGGCAGGCCGCGCGCGGCCGCGACGCACGCGCAGTATCGCCGCTGTCCAGCCCGAAGCCGCGCAAGGCGGGCCTGCGCGGGCCGGCGTGCTCGACAATACTGCGCGGCCGGCTTGGCACCGCCGACAACCACGGAGCGCAGACGATGAACTCGAACTACCTGGCGCAAGCCCTCGATCTGCCCAAGCGCACGGTGGCGCTGGTGCTGGCGGGCGGGCGCGGCAGCCGGCTGCACAACCTGACCGACACCCGCGCCAAGCCGGCGGTGTACTTCGGCGGCAAGTTCCGCATCATCGATTTCGCGCTGAGCAACTGCCTGAACTCCGGCATCCGCCGCATCGGCGTGATCACGCAGTACAAGAGCCACAGCCTGCTGCGCCACCTGCAGCGCGGCTGGGCCTTCTTGAAGACCGAGATGAACGAGTTCGTCGACCTGCTGCCGGCGCAGCAGCGCGTGAACGAGGAGAGCTGGTACCGCGGCACCGCCGACGCGGTGTCGCAAAACCAGGACATCCTCGACGGCTACGAGGCCGACTACGTGGTGGTGCTGGCCGGCGACCACGTCTACAAGATGAACTACGCGCTGATGCTGGCCGACCACGCGGCGCACGGGCGGCCCTGCACCGTGGCCTGCATCGAGGTGCCCAAGGCCGAGGCCAGCGCGTTTGGCGTGATGGCGGTGGACGAGCAGCGGCGCATCGTCGATTTCGTCGAAAAGCCGGCCGACCCGCCGCCCATGCCGGGCAAGCCCGAGCTTGCGCTGGCCAGCATGGGCATCTACGTGTTCGACGCGAAGTTCCTGTATGCGCAGCTCGAGCGCGACATGGCCGATGCCGGCTCGAGCCACGACTTCGGCAAGGACATCATCCCGCGCGTGGTGCGCGAGGGCAACGCGCTGGCGCATCCGTTCTCGTTGAGCTGTGTGGGCACCAAGCCGGGGCAGGAACCGTACTGGCGCGACGTGGGCACGATCGACGCCTACTGGGACGCCAACATCGACCTGACGGCCACCGACCCGCTGCTGAACATGTACGACACGCGCTGGCCGATCCTGACCTACCAGCCGCAGCTGCCGCCGGCCAAGTTCGTGCACAACCAGGACGACCGCCGCGGCCTGGCGATCGAGTCGCTGACCTCGGGCGGGTGCATCATCTCGGGCGCGGTGTTCCGCTCGGTGCTGTTTTCCAGCGTGCGGGTGCATTCGCATGCCAGCGTCAACTGGTCGGTGCTGCTGCCGCACGTCGAAGTCGGCCGCGGCGTGCGGCTGCACCGGGTCATCGTCGATCGCGGCGTCGAGTTGCCCGACGGCCTGGTCATCGGCGAAGACGCCGCCGAGGACGCGCGGCGCTTCCACCGCACCGCCAACGGCGTCACGCTGGTGACGCAGGCGATGGTCGACGCGTTGCGCTGACGCGGTCGTGGAAGCGAGCGCATGAAGGTCCTGCAAGTCGGCGCCGAGGTCTACCCGCTGCTCAAGACCGGCGGCCTGGCCGACGTGCTGGGCGCGCTGCCGCAGGCCTTGAGCGCCCAGGGCGCCGACGTGCGGCTGCTGCTGCCGGGGTTGCCGGCGATCCTGGGCGCGCTGACGCAGGCGCAGCGGCTGGCGCAGATCGGCCCGGCCTTCGGCGCCGCGCAGGTGGCGCTGCTGCGCGCGCGCATGCCTGACACGCAACTGCCGGTGTACCTGATCGACGCACCCTTCCTGTACGCACGCGGCGGCGGCCCGTACCAGAACGACGACGGCTTCGAGTGGCCCGACAACCTGCAGCGCTTCGGCCTGCTCGGCTGGGTCGCGGCGCAACTGGCCCAAGGCGGGCTCGACCCCGATTGGGCGCCCGATGTGCTGCACACGCACGACTGGCATGCGGCGCTGGCCTGCGCCTACCTGCACGCGCACCCGGCCGGCAGCGCGGCGTCGGTGTTCACCGTGCACAACCTGGCCTACCAGGGGCTGTTCGCGCAAGACGACCGGGCGCTGCTGGGGCTGTCGTCGCGCTACATGTCGCCGGCGGCGCTCGAGTTCCACGGCCAGCTGTCGTTCATGAAGGCGGGGCTGAAGTTCGCCGACCGCGTCACCACCGTCAGCCCGAGCTACGCGCGCGAGATCGCCACGCCGCAGTTCGGCGTCGGCCTGGAAGGCGTGATTCGCAGCCGCGGCGCCGATGTCGTGGGCATCCTCAACGGCATCGACACCCAGGTGTGGAACCCGGCCACCGACCCGGCGCTGGCGCAGACCTACAGCGGCGGCGCGATGGCCGGCAAGGCGCAGTGCAAGGCCGCGCTGCAGCAGCGCTTCGGGCTGACCCCGCGCGCCGATGCGCCGCTGCTGGCCGTGGTGTCGCGGCTGACGCCGCAAAAGGGCCTGGACCTGGTGCTGGCGGTGCTGCCCGAGATCGTGCGCCTGGGCGGCCAACTGGTGGTGCAGGGCACTGGCGACGCCGCGCTGCAGGCCGCCTTCGCCGCGGCTGCCCAAGCGCATCCGGCAAGCGTGGGCGTGCTGCTGGGCTACGACGAGGCGGGCGCGCATCGGCTGATCGCTGGCGCCGACATGATCGTCGTGCCGTCGCGCTTCGAGCCCTGCGGGCTGACCCAGATGTACGGCCTGCGCTACGGCACGGTGCCGCTCGTGCGCCGCGTCGGCGGGCTGGCCGACACGGTGCGCGAAGCCGACGATGCGCAGGGCAACGGCTTCGTCTTCGACCAGGCCGAGCCCGCCGCGCTGCAGCGCTCGATCGCGCGCGCGATCGAGCGCTTTCGCCAACCCGCCGCCTGGGCCGAGCTGCAGCGCACCGGCATGGACGAGGATCTGTCCTGGGGTGGCCCGGCCCGGCGCTACCTCGAGCTTTACCAGCAACTGTGCTCAGCGCGGCTGCGGTAGCCGACCCCTGCGGCCGCCCCTGGGCAAACAAACTGGCCTGGCACCCTGGCCTCGTCCTATGCTTGACGCGCTTGCAACTTCGCAGGCTCGAGTGCCATGCCCCAGTCGCCGCCGATTCAACGCCGCCGTCTTGTCGTTGCCAGCACCGCCGCCATGCTCGCGCCGCGCGCCCTGGCCCAGGCCGGTGAGTGGCCGAGCCGTTCGATCCGCATGGTGGTGCCCTTTGCGCCCGGTGGTGCCACCGACGTGGTGGCGCGACTGTTCGCGCAGCGCCTGGCCGAGGTGCTGAAGCAGCCGGTCGTGGTCGACAACAAGGCCGGCGCCAACGGCATCATCGGCAGCGCCGAGGTCGCACGCGCCGCCCCCGACGGCTACACGCTGCTGATGAACACCGCCGGCGCGCAGGTGCTCAGCCCGGCGCTTTACAAGGCTGGCTACGAGCCGTTGGCCAGCTTCGCGCCGATCAGCCTGTTGGCGAACATCGGGCTGGTGCTGGTGGTCAACCCGGGGCTGGGCGTGGCCAGCGTGCAGGAGTTCGTCGCGCTCGCGCGCAAACCCGGCAAGGCGCTGAACTACGCGGGCGGCAGCAGCATGATCAGCCTGATCGGCGAGCAGCTGAAGGCCACCATCGGCGCGACCGACATGGTGGTGGTGGCCTACAAGGGCACTGACCCGCAGTTGCAGGCGGTGGTCGGCGGCGAGGCCGACGTGTCGGTCGACCCCTTTGTCGGTCTGCAGCTGATCCGCAGCGGCAGGATCAAGGCGCTGGCCGTGCTGTCGCCGAAGCGTTCGCCAGCGCTGCCTGGCGTGCCCACCGCCGAGGAGGCGGGCCTCGAGGGCATGACCTTCAGCACCTGGGCCGGCCTGCTGGCGCCGGCCGGCACGCCGCCAGCGATCGTCAAGCGGCTCAACGCCGAACTGCTCGAGTTGCTGGCCACGCCCGAGGTACGCGAGCAACTGCTCAAGATCGACTACGAGCCGGTGGGCAGCAGCCCCGAGCAGTTCGCGCAAGTCATCGCCGAAGACGCCGAGCGCTGGGCGCGGCTGGTCAAGGAGCGCAACTTCAAGGTGACCCGTTGAACCTGGGCCGTGCAGTTCGCGCCTGCCGAGCACGCCCGATGCCGCTGCGGCGCGTATCCCTCGGCGACCGGCAGCCGGCGTTCAGCCGCGCACCGCGTGCCCTGCGCTCGAAGCCGGCGCTGCGCAGCCGGCTCGAGCGCCAACCGGACGGGGACGCCCGCACGCTCGTGGAGCCGACGAGCCTGGGCACTCGCTTTGCATTCCCGCGCGATCGGCAGCGGCCGTGCCGCGAGCAGCCGTATGCCGCTTGACCCACCCGCGCTGCGCTTGTTCGTGGCGCTGTGGCCTTGCGCGCGATCGCGTGCGGCACTGGCTGAGCGGCAGCGCGGGCTGCACTGGCCCGCAGCTGCCAGGCGTGTGGCCGCTGCGGACTTGCATCTGACGCTGGCGTTCATCGGCGCGGTGCCGGCTGGCCGGCTCGATGCGGTTCGCAGCGCAACGACCCTGCCGAGCTTCGATGTCGCACTGGTGCTGGACCGTTTCGAGCTCTGGAACGGCGGCACCGTGGTGTTGCGGCCATCGACGGTTCCCGATGTGCTGATCGACCTGCAAGCGCGGCTTGTCGCGTCGTTGCAGGCTGCCGCGCTGCCATGCGATCGCCGCCCCTTCGTGCCGCACGTGACCCTCGGGCGCAAGGCCAAGGGGCTCGACTGCGTCGGTGTCGCGCCGGTGTGCTGGCGATCCACCGGGCAGGTGCTGGCGCGATCGGTCGGCGGCCGCTACAGCGCCGTTGCGCGGTCCTTGGCTGGGTAACCGGGCAGCCTTGCACGGCTTGCCGCGGACTGGGTTTGATGCCTGCCGGCTGGCGGAGGGAGCGTCTGTCAAGCCCCGCGCCGGTGCTTGCTTTGCGGGTGATCCGGTCTCCAACCCCCGGCCAGCCCCCGCGAAAGTGACCTACTCGCCGGGTCCCGAACCTCCCCTAAACCTTGCCCCCCAATCAGCCTTGCTGCGCTGCCGCGCGCGCCGTCCGACACGGATTCGAACCCGGGGGGAGCGCCGCTCGCCCGACCGACCCTAGACGATGCTCGCGACCTCTTCGGCGATGCGCCGGAACTCGTCCGGGGTCATCGTCACCCCCAAGGTTTGAATCGGCCCGCCATTGGCGCCGACGTACTCGACGCGCCCGAGCTTCGGCGCTGCGTATTCGGCCAGCTTGGCCAGTAGTTCAAGCGCGCGCGCCGGGTCCGGCTGCCGGCCTGCGCCACCCTTCGCCACTTGATCGAGCCAGGTGCTCACGTTCTCTGCGTTCTTGGCGAGAAGATGCTGCACGGTCTCGCGGAAGTCGCGTGTGACGCGGTTGATGCTGCCCTTCGGCCGGCCAGGGCCAGGCCCCATCGCTGCGGCGCCAGTGGGTTTGCGTTTGGTTTTCGTAACAGTCATCGTCATGGCTTTTAACCTCGGTCGAAAAAAAGCCCGCACGCAGCGGGCCGAAGCTTCAGGGTGTGCCCGCCCGGCAAGAAGCCACCAGGCAGGCAGGATCGCTCTTCGGCGATTGGCGTTTCAGCGCGGGTTGTGCGGATCGCCCGTCACCGGCAGTTCAGCAAGGGGCGGATTCGCCGCCGCTGGTACGTCAGGTGACGTCAGGTTCTCCGCGCTGGTGATGAGACCCCGAGTTACCAGCGCCAGCCGCACGGGCGTCGCGTAGTTGTCGCCGTCCGGCAGGTCGGCCTCGAAGTGCCGATTGAAGTACAGCGGCACCCGGCGCAGCCCGATCCCGAACACAGTCGCTACGCCGCCCAGGTCGACGACGATGCGCGCCTCAGGCGCGGCCGCATGCAGGTAGCCAAGGCCCAGGCCCCCACCGGCAAGCGACAGGTCTGGTCCCGCGTCGTGCTCGGACGTGGGGAGGAACACCTTCGAGGCAATCTTGCCGTCGAAGATGGGACCGACAAGGGCCGGGGTGGCGCGGTCAATCCACCGAAGTTAAGGTGTGTCGGCTAGAATTGGCATCGTAAGTTGTTGATTCGTTTGGTGTTTTCACTCTTGACAAGGTCGCTCTCGATGTCGGCGTAAATACTGTACAGACATCCAGCATCT